>Ga0308407_1000006_pt1 | contig 267915 bp, 189 predicted proteins | sample HotsprSampleMSe2_FD_203476 | JGI IMG/M metagenome (GOLD analysis project Ga0308407, IMG submission 203476) | Hot spring phototrophic mat microbial communities from Mushroom Spring, Yellowstone National Park, Wyoming, United States - 20060911_MSe2 ...
AATTACTGCTCCAACACCTACAAGCCAACCTACATTATCATTAACAGCAGGAACTACGACGATAACTGTTAATATGACCGCACCGACTACACCAACTGCAACTGGTATGTTCAGATTGGTAACAGCAAAAGATATTGTAGCAGTACCAACTGTACATCCATCTAACGGCACGGCTTACCCAGGTTGGAATACAGATTATGGATTATCATCTAGTACAATAGCAGGATACAAAGTTGTTTACGATGGTAATGCGACATCATTTACATTATCCGGACTTAACTCGAATACAACATACAGAATAACAGTATATGGCTATAATAGGCTTGGAACAAACGATGCATCACGTGTATATAACACAACAGTAACTAACCTTGCAAACTCAAGAGCACAAAAGACAAAAGCTAAGCTTGGTGTAGAAGAAGAAATAATAAGTGGTTCAGGATTTGAAGTAAGCCGCGTATCACCGAACCCAGCATCAGATGAATTATATCTGACGATAATGAACGACCAAGCAAGCACATACGTATTCGAACTATACAACACAGTAGGCGAACGAGTATATGTAAACACAATGAATTTGATAGGTGGTGCAAACGATGTAGTGCTACCATTACGTAGTGCAACAGGATTGTTACCAGCGGGCGTATATAACTTACGAATTCATTGCCAAGGCGAATACATAGACCAACGCGTAGTAATAATGCCGTAAAAGACGTACACATAAACATAACAAGAAGGCTGCACCTGGTGCAGCCTTCTTTCTTCGTTAATCGTAGTTCTGTCATTTTTTTAGGGAAAGAGAGTAAGAGTATCTTAATAATGTTAAAAATATCAGAGGTTTATAGAAGCAAGTAGCTCAGGCATCTTTGCCTGAGGAAATATTACGATTTGGAAAAACAGCTATCAGAAATTATTTTGCACGAACAGGAATGTCTGTGCTACTTATTTAATTGGCTTTTTTCTTGAAAATATAAAAACATTCCAAGTATAATTAAATAAACACCTGTTGTATGCCGATATTCGTATTGAATTGCAGCAATTAATAAAATTTTGTAAAGCAGTATTATAAATAAATTGAATTGCAAATCATCTACAAACTTTTTATTGATTAATATTTTTGTATATGAAACAAAGGAGTTCAATGTAATCCACAAGAAAAATATCAGAAATAATAATTGAATGCTTTTTTCAATTAAAATTGGGATGCTTGCATAAGATTCTAATCTAAGCAAAGCTAAAAATTGATTTATTTTATTACTCTCTTTATTTATTTTTTCATCAATTTTTGTGCGTTCTTTTTTGCCAATGAAAAAATTTCCATATTCTCCTGTGTAAACACCACCTGTAAAAAAATTAGTTGAATTAAACGCCATTTTTTTAGCAAATTCCAATGGATGCTCCGAAATAGCCTTAAAAGTTAGCTCCTTGAAAATTTTATCTGCCTCTGGTGAAAAAGGATCCTTAATCCCATAGTTCTTTGCAATTTGGTAAGCTGTGCTATCCGTAGGCAAAATCCTCCAAGCATTATTTGGCAATTGCCCAAGAGAAATATATGCAACTGCACCACCATTACTCGAAGTGAGCCGCCATTCGCCTGTGGTTGTTTCGCTTCTTATTGCCCAAGGAAATAAGCTAATCACCATTATACTTGATATTACTAAATAATTTTTCAGTGATATAATCTTATCTTTTTTGAAAAAGATAAAAATTGATAATTGAAACAAAGGTAGATATATGTATTCAGTTCGAGTGTTAACAATTGCTCCAATTATTAAACCTGCAAAGATCAAAAACTTCAGTTGTTTTCTCTCGTTAAGTAGTTTTAAGTTATATAGATAAAAAATTAGAAGTGTAGCAACGATACCATCTGGTGTTTTTAATGAGCAAAGAGCTAAATAAGGTATAAAAAGTAGCAAGTGCGAAAACTTTTTCTGCAGTTCAAACAATTTATAAAAAACCATTATCCCTAAAATTGCCAAAAAATACTGCAAAATTAAAGTCCAGGCTTCAGGGAAACCAAATGTCACACCAGGTAATTGTAGAAAAACATAACCCCACATAGGATAAAAAACTTCCCTTTGCCCAAAACCAGTGTAACCTAAACCTTTAAGCAGATTTTCTGCTATTGGTAAAATATGATTATAATAAATGTAATCTTGATTTAAATGAAATTGATTAAAATAAAATACTGTTGCACCTAATAAAGCCAAAACTGTATAAAAATACAAATTATTGATTTTTGAACTGCGCATTGCTATTTGTTTAAAATAAGTTCTGGGTGTTCTTTGATAAACTCAGACCAGCTTTTTGCTTTGTGCTGGGTAGGACTTGAGCGTATGCTATGGCAAATTGCTATTGCGAGTGCGTCTGTTGCATCGAAAAATTGTGGTGTCTCAGAAATTTTTAGTAAATTACGCACCATAAATTGAACTTGCTCTTTGCTTGATGAACCTCTTCCTGTAACAGCTTTTTTTACTTCACGAGCTGAATATTCTACTATAGGTAAGTTTTTTTTTGTAACCGATAAAATAGCTGCTGCTCTTGCATGCGAAAGTTTTATTAGGCTTTGTGGGTTCTTTGCATAGAAAATTGCTTCAAAAGCAGCAGCATCGGGTTTTGTTCTTTCAATTACAGATGTTAATCTATCGAATATTTCATTTAGCCGAAGGTTGAAATCGGGATATCGCTTTTTTGCTTCGATTACTCCATATTCTATAAGAGCAATTTCATTGTCGCTTTTGCGGACAACTCCATAGCCACAGAGCACCGAGCCTGGGTCTATCCCTAAAATAATCATTATTCTTCTAATTTATCAGCTATCGAATCATCAATTTCAAAGTTTGAGAAAACATTCTGAACGTCGTCAAGTTCTTCTATACCATCGATAAATTTCATTACTTTATGCGCCTCGACGACATCTTTTATTGTAATTACTTGCTTTGGTATATATTCGAGTTTTGCTTCTTGTATTTGGTAGCCGTTGCTTTCAAAATACTTATTCACAGATGAGAAATTTTCCATTGCACAAACAACACGAGAAACTTCTTCATCGTATTGCAAATCATCAGCACCAGCTTCGAGTACAGCCTCGAGCAGTTCATCTTCTGTTTTGCCGTTTGTGCTAATTGTAATAACACCTTTGCGTTCAAAATTCCAAGCAACAGCGTTAGTCTCTGCTAAACTACCGCCGAGCTTACTCATTGTTGAGCGTATTTGTGGCAGAGTACGATTTTTGTTATCTGTTACTGCTTCAACTATTACTGCAACACCGCCTGGGGCGTAGCCTTCGAACATAATTTCCATATATGCTTCGCCTTCAAGTTCGCCTGTGCCCTTCTTAATTGCACGCTGGATGTTATCTGATGGCATATTTACAGCTCGTGCATTTGCAATTGCAAGTCTCAAACGAGGATTGCTTTCTGGATCGCCACCACCTTCGCGTGCTGCAATTGTGATTTCTTTTGCAAGACGTGTGAAAATCTTCCCACGACGTGCATCTTGTTTGCTTTTACGATGTTTTATGTTTGCCCATTTACTATGTCCAGCCATATAATTTTGCTCACATATTTTTACAAAATCAACATTTAATTAAACTGTAAATATAATAAATTTATACGATTAAGAAAAGAACAAGTCAAAAATTATTGCTATTAAAAATTATTGAATTACTTCAATAATTCGAAAAGTTGTTCCATTTTCATTCCACGTGAACCTTTTATAAGAAAAGCTGCATCAATTTTATGATTTTTCATTTCGTCAGCAATCATTTGGAAATCAGAGAAATTGAGAATTTTGGTACTCTTTATAAATTCAGTTGCTTTTTGCATTTGCTCGCCAATTGTAAAAACTTTATCACACAATTTTTCAGCAAATCGTAATATTTCAATATGTAGCGCTAAAGAGCTTTCCCCAAGTTCTCGCATATCGCCCAAAACAGCAACCTTAATCGGTTTACTTAAATATTTACTCAATGTTTCGAGCGACATTTTCATTGAAGATGGATTTGCGTTATAGCAATCATTTAATATTGTGTAACCTTCAATTTCCTGCAACATCATTCGCGCATAACCACTATATTTTTCCTGCGAATAGTTTTCGAGTGCCTCTCGGATTTGCTTGATGTCAAGACCAAAATGCAAACCTACTGCAACTGCTGCAACCGCATTATAGCCAGCGGCAATACCATAAGCATTTAGCTTGATTTTATGCTCATTACCGTCAATATTTAATTTCAAAATTGGATTTATGCGATCGTTTATTTCAAGTTCTACTTGAAGATTAGCATAATCATCCTTAGTTGAATAAATGAATTTTTTATCAATAATTTTTGCGTATTTCAAAAGTCGGTCGTCGTCGCCATTAATAAAACAAATTCCATTATGACGTGAAAGGTAAGCGAAAAGGCTTGTTTCCTCCATTTCAACGCCGTCTAAATCTATTAGCTTCTCAAGATGTTCTTGCCCAATGTTTGTGATAACGCCCCCAGTTGGAGCCAATATCTCTGAAAGTATAAATATCTCACCTGGTTCGTTAGTCCCGATTTCTATCACGGCGAAGTCGATGCTTTCATCAATATTAAAAATCATAAGCGGTACGCCAATCCGGTTGTTGAAATTTTGATATGTTTTCAGAACTTTGTATTTTCTGGAAAGCACAGCCGCAATCATATCTTTCGTGGTGGTTTTGCCGTTCGATCCAGCAATAGCTAAAATCGGTATATCAAATTTATGCCTATGAAATGATGCTAGCTCGCCCAGTGCAACAAGTGTATCATCAACTAAAACAAATGGTTTGCCCTCAATTTTTGCACTATTGTTTTTATACCATCTATGTGAAACAAATGCAAGTGAAGCGCCTTTTTGATAAGCTTCTGGCAAATGATTATGAGCATCAATCTTTTCACCAATAAGTGGAATGAAAATCTCCCCCTTATCAAGTGAACGAGTGTCGATTGAAACTCCTATAAATTCATCATTAATGAGATTTTGAACATTATTTTCGCCAAAAATAGCTTTAATTTCAGTTGAAGTAAATTTTGCTTTGTTTTTTAACATTCACTTTCTCCTACTCAAATGCATCCATACCAGTAATATCACGTCCCAAAATGAGCGTGTGAATTTCGTGAGTGCCTTCATAAGTTTTAAGAGATTCAAGATTTGCAGCGTGCCTCATAATAGGATATTCTCCTAAGATACCATTTGCTCCGTGAATTTCACGAGCAATTCTGGCGCACTGCAAAGCTATTTCGACATTATTACGTTTTGCGAAAGATATTTGCTCGGGACGTGCTTTGCCTTCGTCCATAAGCCGACCAAGATGATAGCAGACAAGCTGTGCTTTTGTTATTTCGTTCAGCATCCAAACTAATTTTTCCTGCGTCAATTGGAATTTTGCAATTGGTTTGCCAAATTGAATTCGTGATTTGGAGTATTCCAAAGCTGAATGAAATACTGAAAGAGCTGCCCCAACAGCACCCCAAGCGATACCATACCTTGCTTGATTTAAGCACGAAAGCGGTCCGCGTAGCCCTGATACATTTAATATGTTTTCTTCCGGTATTTCGCAATCTTCGAAAATCAATTCCGAAGTAACAGAAGCGCGCAATGAGTGCTTGCCTTTCATTTCTGGAGCAGAAAAACCTTTTGTGTTTTTTTCAACAAGAAATCCATGAATTTCGCCATCCAACTTTGCCCAAACTACTGCAATATCAGCAACTGTGCCGTTTGTAATCCACATTTTTGCGCCATTGAGCAGATACCCACCATCAATTTTCTTTGCTGTAGTTATCATCCCAGCTGGATTTGATCCGTAATCGGGTTCAGTCAGTCCAAAGCAGCCAATTGCTTCTCCACTAACAAGACGAGGTAGCCATTTGCGTTTTTGTTCATCACTCCCATAACGTGAAATTGGATAAATCACAAGCGAATTTTGCACGGAAGCAAAAGAGCGAACAGCTGAGTCGCCACGTTCGAGCTCTTGCATTGCAAGACCATAAGATGTATAATTAGCACCAGCACCACCAAACTCAGGCGAAAGCGTTATGCCGAAAACTCCCAGTTCTGCGAGCTTTGGAGTTAATTGTTCAGGATATTTCCCTGCGAAGTAATATTCTTCTATAATTGGAAGAACTTCGTCATCTACAAATTTTCTTATGGAGTCTCTAATAAGAAGCTCTTCTTCGGTAAACAATTCATCCAAATTAAAATAATCTATGCTTTTAAATGGCATAAGAACTCCTTTATTTATAGTAATTTAAAAAAACATTTTTCAATATCAATAATTTTGCTTAATTTTGAACATCTCAATTAGAGATGGGCTCGTAAATTTCAAGCCCATTTTTTGTATTAAATATTTAAATTTAGTACAAAAGATATAAACTTTAACGATAAATAATAAATTTATTTTAAAAAACAATTAATTTTAGGTAAAATGGCAAGACGTGTATCAAAGCACAAGATAGACAAAAAGACTATCGTTGATGCTTTTATGGAGATGGCAAAAGCCAAAAACATCGACAGAGACTTACTTCAAGGAATTCTTGAAGAAACTTTCTCGATGATTGTGCGCAAAAAATACGGGCAGGATGCTAATTTCGAAATTATTGTAAACATGGAAAAAGGCGATATCGAAATCTACCTTATGAGAGAAGTTGTCGAAACTGTTGAAAATCCAGATACTCAAATTTCTCTGGAAGAAGCTCGCCTTTATACAGATGAACCTCTTGAAATTGGCGATGAGTATATCGAGGAAATTACGCTGGATAATATTTCAGATAGTTTTGGACGCCGTCTTATTTCTCTTGCTTCGCAAAACCTAAATCAAAAAATACGCGAAATTGAAAAAGACAATATTTACACAGAATATGCCAATCGTGTTGGAGAAATAATAGTTGGTGAAATTTATCAGATACGTCGCCACGATATACTTGTTATGCATAATCGTGTTGAAATGCGTCTGCCACGTGAAGAGCAAATACCTAATGAACCATATAGGTACAAAAAGAATCAGCCAATTAAAGCAATAATTAAAGAAGTGCGACGCAGCGGTTCCGGCGGGCAACCGGATATTATACTTTCGCGTGCTTGCGACGAATTCTTGATGCGTTTGTTCGAAATCGAGATACCTGAAATTTATGATGGTGTTATCCAAATAAAAGCTATTGCTCGAGAACCTGGTGAACGCTCTAAGGTTGCTGTTCAGTCTTATGACGACCGTGTCGATCCTGTCGGTGCTTGTGTTGGGCTCAAAGGAGTGCGCATCCATGCAATAGTCCGCGAGCTTAACAACGAGAGCATTGATTTAATTGAATATTCTGAAAATCCGCAAGTTTTCATTATGCGTGCATTGGCACCAGCAAAAGTACGAGACATTCAAATATCATACGAAACCCGCACCGCAACTGTACTCGTTTCCGAAGATCAAGTCTCTCTTGCAATTGGTAAAAATGGGCAGAATGTTCGTCTTGCTTCTAAACTAACTGGTTTCAACATCCAACTTGTCAAAGAAGGTGGGGAAGATATAGATTTAGCTGAATTTAAAGTTGAATTTGGCGATACCCTTATCGAAAAATTAAAAGAACTCGGAATAACCACCGCACGTGAGTTCCTTGATGCAGATATAAATCAACTGCTTGAATTAGAAGAACTTACACCTAAGTCATTGCTTGATTATAGAAAAATTATTCTTACTGAATTCGATGAAGATGAAAAACCAGAAATCCTTTCACTTCTGTCGAAAAAAATTTTTGAAAAATAGTTTGTAAAATTTTTTTGCTTAATTATGGCTGAATCAAACAAAATAAGATTAATCAAAATTGCTTCTGAAATTAACATTGGACGCGAAACAATTGTTGAATTCCTGCGTTCGAAAGGTTTCCAAATCGATAATAAACCTACTGCTGTGCTTAGCGAAGAAATGGCAGAACTTGTTTACGATAAATTTAAAAAAGAAAAAAAAGCTGCTGAAAAGCAAAGAGAAAAACTTCAGAAGCATAAAGAAATACATAAACAAATTCAGCCAAAAGCAAAAATTGATCTCTCTGCTATAGCAGAAGATGATGAGCTGAATAAAATTGAGATTGATACTCCAAAAGTTCCAGCAGTCGAAAAAATTGATATTGTCCCTTCTCCTGTTCAAAAAGAAACGGTTGAAAAGGAAATTCACGAACCAGTGCAAAAGATTGAGAAAATTAAAGAAATTGCTGCTGATGAAGAGTTTTTGCAAAAAGAACAACCAAAGGAGCAACTCAAAGAAGAGTCCAAACCTGTTTTTGAAAAAAAACCTGAAACTCAAACAATAACTGAAGAAAAGTCCCTTGAAGAAATTAAAGCTGAAGACCATAAATTAGCAATCGACGAAACTGTCTCAATAGTAGAAGAAAAAGTACAACCAACTATTACTACACGAGTCGAATTGCCCTTAGCGGAAAAAACTCCTGTGGAACAAAAACAACCTCTTCCGCAAGAAGCTACACCAAGAAAGGATAAAAAACGTAAAAAGAAAAAGAAGATTATCGAAGTAATTGATCAAACAGCACAAAAATCACCGGGATTAAAAATTCTTGGTAAAATTGATATAGCGCATGATAGACCAGCAGAAAAACCAAAAGAAAAGAAAAAGTTTAAAGAAACTGGTTTCGAAGATGTTGAACCAGTTAAAATTGAACCCAAAAAAGATAAATTTAAGAAAAAGGTGAAGGATTTCGATCCAGAAGCCGAAGAAAAAATCGGAAAATTAAAGGATAAAAAACGTAAAAAGAAAAAGAAATCCATTCGCGAAACCATTACCGAAGAAGAGGTAATGCGCGCAATCCGAGAAACTTATGCAGGAATGGAACCACATACTTCATCTATGCGTGAACGAATTAAGCAAAGAAAAAAACAAGAACGCAAAGAAAAAGAAATACGTCAGATAGAAGAAAGTGAACGAGAAAGTCATATTTTGCGGTTGACCGAGTTTGTAACCACGGGTGATTTAGCTAATTTAATGAATAAATCCCCGAACGAAATAATCCTAAAATGTATGTCGCTCGGGTTAATGGTAACCATTAATCAAAGATTGGACAAAGATACTATAACTTTGATTGCTGATGATTATGGCTACGAAGTTGAATTTATCGATACTCAAAAAGTTCAAACCGAAGAAGAAGACATCGATCCACCCGAGTCGCTCAAACCACGTCCGCCTATCGTTACGATTATGGGGCACGTTGACCACGGTAAAACGTCTCTACTTGATTACATACGTCAGTCGAATGTTGTCGCAGGTGAAGCAGGCGGTATAACTCAACACATTGGTGCTTATAAAGTTACTTTATCGAATGGACGCGAAATAACATTTCTCGACACACCAGGGCACGAAGCATTTACGGCGATGCGTGCACGCGGTGCCCAAGTGACTGATATTGTTGTACTTGTTGTTGCAGCTGATGATAGCGTAATGCCCCAGACAATTGAGGCAATAAGTCACGCAAAAGCCGCAGGTGTACCGATGATTGTTGCGATTAATAAAATCGACAAACCAGATGCTAATCCCGATAGAATTAAGCAGCAGCTTGCTGATCACGGTGTGCTCATAGAAGAATGGGGCGGTAAATATCAACACGTGGAAATTTCCGCAAAAAAAGGCATTAACATAGATGTTTTACTTGAGAAAATTTTACTTGAAGCAGATATTTTGGATCTTAAAGCTAATCCTGATCGGAAAGCAAAAGGTGTTGTCATCGAATCCAACGTTAGCAAAGGTTTAGGTCCCGTTGCAACTATAATTGTTCAAAAAGGTACTTTAAGAATAGGTGATCCATTTGTTTCTGGCATTCATCACGGACGTGTTCGTGCTATGCATGACGAGCGCGGTAACAAAATGGACGAAGCCACACCAGCTGTCCCGGTTAGAGTTGTTGGCTTCGACGGATTGCCAGAAGCTGGGGATACATTCTTCGTCGTCGATAGCGAGGTGGAAGCACGTAATATATCCACAGAGCGCAAAAAGTTAAAACGTGAACAAGAAATGCGAAAGGTGCGTCAGCTATCACTCGATGAAATATCTTCTCGCATAAAATTGGGTGGAGTACAAGAACTTAACCTAATTATAAAAGGCGATGTTGGTGGTTCAGTTGAAGCAATAAGTGATTCGCTTTTGAAGCTTTCAACAGATGAAGTGCGTGTCAATATTTTGCACCAAGGTGTTGGCGAGATTTCCGAGTCAGACGTTATGCTCGCAGCAGCATCGCAGGCAATTATTATTGGATTTAACGTTTCTCCATCGGCTGCCGCTCGTCGTTTAGCTGATAACGAAAAAATTGAAATTCGTCTATATAACATTATTTACGACTGCATAAACGAGGTTCAGCTTGCACTCGAAGGCTTGCTCAAACCCGATATTAAAGAGGAAATTACTGCCGAAGTTGAAGTCCGTAGAATATTCAAAATAAGTCGCATTGGAACTGTAGCTGGTTGTTATGTCCAGAGCGGCAAGATTAATCGAAATGATCGAGTGAAAGTGCTTCGCAATGGTTTACCAATTTTCAACGGTTCTATTGCATCGCTGAAACGCAATAAAGATGATGTCAAAGAAGTGGATACTTCTTACGAGTGCGGTATTCAATTAGATGGCTTTAATGATATTCAAGAAGGTGATATTATTCAAGGCTATCGATTGATTGAAATTAGACGTACACTTTAATTAATTATTCGAGATTGAAGAAATGTCGATTCGTGCTGAAAAAGTTGCAAGTGTTGTAAAACGTGCGTTGTCTTTACCCATAAGCGACCTTGCCAAAGAGAATAATGCAGGCATTGCAACTGTAACCGCAGTGCGATTCTCTCCTGATCTTACGCTTGCAAAGGTTTATCTAAGCGTTTACGGTGGAAAAGTTTCTCCTGCAAAGTTTTTACAATTGCTCGAAGAGGAAAAATATGAGCTGCGCCGTATTGTTTCACAAGCAGTTCGCTTAAAAACTATTCCAGATCTGAAATTTTTCCTTGATGATACGCTCGACCAGATGGAACACATTCAACAGCTGCTCAATAAAGCTAAAGAAGAAGATCTAAAATTAAAAAGCAGAAAATAGCGTTCTATTATGCTCCTTTCTCGATCGAACATAAACGATTTTCCGCTGTGGTTAGATGCCGCAAAAACGATTGGTGCAACAATTTTAATCGATAAAGATTTAAAATGGACTTCTTTTGATGTAGTTGCTAAAATACGCACGCTGACAAATATAAAAAAAATTGGTCATGCTGGCACTCTCGATCCACTTGCAACAGGGCTCCTTGTTATTTGTTTAGGTAAAGCAACAAAAACAATCGAAAAATACCAGAATTTAGTAAAAGAATATATAGCTGAATTCAAATTCGGTGCAACCACAAAAACCGATGATAGTGAAGCTGAAGAAGAAAATATCCAAGATATATCAAATATTACTCCCGAGCTTATTTTGGAAAAATCTAAAAAGTTTATAGGGGAGATTTTGCAACTACCTCCAAGGTATTCAGCTAAGAAAATTAATGGCAAGAAAATGTATGAGCTTGCTCGTAAAAACAAACCAATCGAAATTAAACCATCAAGAGTTCATATATTTTCAATAGAATTCTTGATTTTTTCACTTCCTTATGCTAAATTAAAAATTGTATGCTCGAAAGGCACTTACATTCGCTCTCTTGCAAGAGATCTTGGGAACGAAATCGGTTGTGGTGCATATCTTGCATCGCTACGTCGAACAAAAATCGGAGAATTTTCTGCTAATGATGCTTTGAAAATTGATGAATTTGCAAATTTATTTAATTCGGGGAAATTATGAATATCTATCGCGATTTCGAGGAAGTTCCATTTGATGATAACACCATCATCACACTCGGTACATTCGATGGTGTGCACAAAGGGCACCAGCAGATTATTTGTAAACTGAATGATATCGCACAAAGCGAAAATCTAAGGCCTGTACTGATCACTATGGATCCGCATCCACGAATTGTCCTTCACAATGAAACACGTCCCCGAATTCAACTCCTTACAACGATAAAGGAACGACTTGATTTGTTCGAAAAATTTAGAGTTAAAAATGTTCTCATTATTCATTTTACTTATGAATTTTCGCAAACTCCACCTGAGGAATTTATAAAAAATTATCTTGCAGAAAAAGTTGGACTTAAAAAATTTCTACTCGGGCGTGAACACTTCTTTGGCAGAAATAGGGAAGGTAGCTATGAATTGCTGAAAAAATTATCAACAGAACTTAATTTTGAAATCGTAAAAGTTGAAGATTATGTTGAAGATGGTATAACAGTTTCAAGCACAAAAATTCGTCATTTATTACTGGAAGCAGGTGTTGCAACCGCAAATAAATATCTTGGTTATCCTTATCTTGTGCGTGGAAAAGTTATCCACGGCAACGGACGTGGTGCTACTATCGGTTATCCAACAGCTAACATAAGACCTTATGATGCATATAAATTACTGCCGGGCGATGGTGTTTATCTTGTTTCGGTTGAAATCGATGGTAATAGGAAATTTGGGATGGCTAATATTGGTACTCGTCCAACAATAACAACTGACACAAAATCAACTTTGGAGGTTCACATTTTCGATTTTGATGGAGAGCTATACGAAATGGATCTAACTGTGCATTTTCATCGTTTTATACGTGAAGAAAGAAAGTTCAAGAATATTGACGAGCTTGCTTATCAAATAGAAAAAGACGAGCTTACTTGCCGAGATATAATTGAAGAATTGAAATTAAAATAATAATAAATAATAATAAGTTAGAAATTCAAAATTTATTCTTTAATTTTATATTGGTATATTTTTCAAAAATTAAAAAGGTTTAGAAATGTACGATATAGTTAAACAGCAAGACCCAGAACTTTGGGAGGCACTTGCAAATGAATTTCAACGCCAGTCCGAAAAGTTAGAACTAATCGCAAGTGAAAACTTTGTTTCTGATGCTGTAATGCAGGCGCAAGGTTCTGTACTTACAAATAAATATGCAGAAGGTTATCCAGGAAATCGTTACTACGGTGGTTGTGAATGGGTAGATGTTGCCGAAAACATTGCTCGCGACCGTTTGAAAAAACTGTTCGGTGCAGAATACGCAAATGTTCAGCCGCATAGTGGATCAAATGCAAATATGGCAGTATATTACTCATTCATTAAGCCGGGCGATACAGTTATGGGATTGAGCCTTTCGCATGGTGGGCATCTAACGCATGGCTCTCCTGTTAATTTTTCAGGTCGTTTCTTTAATTTTATTCCTTACGAAGTTGATGAAAAGACTGGATTAATTGATTATGACAAAGTTGAAAGCCTTGCTCGCCAGCACAAGCCAAAGCTAATCACTGTTGGTGCTTCCGCTTATCCACGTGATATTGACTTTAAGAAGTTTCGAGAAATCGCTGATATGGTCGGAGCCTTCCTTTTTGCTGATATTGCTCACCCTGCCGGTATTATTGCCAAAGGTTATCTGACCAATCCTGTTCCTCATTGCCACGTTGTTGCCTCCACAACTCACAAAACACTTCGTGGACCGCGTGGTGGACTTATAATTTTGGGAAAAGATTTCGAAAATCCTTTCGGTATTGTTGCACCGAAATCAGGTAGAACTAAGATGATGAGCGAAATTATCGATAGCTGGGTTATGCCGGGCGTTCAAGGTGGACCGCTTATGCACGTAATAGCGGCAAAAGCTGTTGCTTTTGGTGAATGCTTGACTGATGAATTCGATCTCTACATACAGCAAGTGCTAAAAAATGCAAAAGTTCTTGCAGAAGAGCTTACCAAACGTGGCTACAACCTTGTAAGTGGCGGAACTGATAACCATTTGATGCTCGTTGATTTGCGCAATAAAGGGCTTACTGGTAAGCAAGCACAACTTGCACTCGACGAAGCTGGCATCACTTGCAACAAAAACTCCGTGCCTTTCGATGATAAATCGCCTCTTATTACTTCTGGTATTCGTCTTGGCACTCCAGCACTTACAACTCGTGGTTTTAAAGAAGACGATTTCCGTTATGTTGCCGAACTTATAGACCGTGTACTTTCTAAGATCGATGACACACAACTCCATAAAGAAGTTGCAGAGGAAGTTCGCCGTTTTACTTCTAAATTCCCATTGCATCAGAAAATTACAAAATAGTTTGATTGAAATGCTTTAGTATTGGCATCCGATGTTTCATCGGATGCCGCTTTTATTTAATAAAGTACGGTAGTTATCTTGCAGTGTAAAATCACCTTTATTTTCACTTTTCAGCTCTTTTTGTTTTATAAATTTTAGCTTTTGTTCGTAGCTGATTGTGGTAATGTAGATACATACATTGCTACAATAATGGAAACAATAGATGTTAGCAAAAATGTTGTTGCCGAGCCGCATTTATACCACACAAACCCCGCAATCGAGCTTGCAAGCATTGTGCAAATACTTTGAAAACCAGTGAAAGTGCCAATTGCAGTAGCCACATCTTCCCGATCGACTATATTTGATATCCAAGCTTTTGAAATACCTTCGGTTGAAGCTGCATAAATTCCATATACTAAAAATAAGATGATGAATATAAATAGATTATTGTTTACTGCCATACCGAAATAGACAATAGCGAATAATAAAATTCCTGCTACTAAAACTTTTTTAAGCCCAATTTTATCGGCAATCTTACCGAAAGGATAGGCAAACAAAGCATAAATAAAATTATAAAATATGTATATACCGATAATTCCAGTATCCGCAAGACCTGTTTGCTTAAGTTTTAGCAAAAGAAAAACATCAGAGCTATTGAATAGTGTAAAAAGTAACAATCCAAAAGACAATTTTTTATAAAGCTTAGGACTCATTTTCCAGTATTTAAGAAATTCCCAAAAAGTTGATTTGGAAATTTTTTTTTGTTCGATAGGTTTATCTTTTAGCAAAAATGTAAAAGCGATTGCAAGAACCCCAGGAAAAAACGCTAATAAAAATAAAGTTTTATAATTTTCGGGATGGAAGTAAAGGAAAATTAGAGCAATGCAAGGTCCAAGGAAGGCACCCAAAGTGTCTAAGGAACGGTGAAACCCGAAAACTTCACCTTTAGTTTGAGGAGTAGCTTCATCTGATAGCATAGCGTCACGTGCACCAGTGCGAATTCCCTTGCCAAATCGGTCAAGCGTTCGAGCAAGAAAAATCCACCATGGATAAGTTAGCACTGCCATCATTGGTTTCGAGACAGCAGATAGCGAGTAACCTACTCGAACGAATGGAACTCGCTGCCCAGATTTGTCCGATAAACGTCCAAAGTAGCCTTTGCTCAAACCAGCAGTAGCCTCTGCAACACCTTCCAACACACCAATAAGTAATACCGAAAAACCTATTGTTTTCAAATATAACGGCATTACCGGATAAAGCATTTCGCTTGCGATGTCTGTAAGCAAGCTAACAATCGATAAAATCCAAACTTTTCTTGTAATATTTTTCATAAAAGCAAAATTAAACAAAGATATTTAAGAAAAAAGAGGAAATTTTAAGTAGGGATTACTCAAAATCATAATACTCATTAATATCTATATGGCTTCTGAAACGCCTTTCGAGCTCATCTTCGAAGAAAAATTTTTCTTCGCCAAATGCTGGTTTTAAATCCGAAAGCCATAGCGCTTTTTTGTCGTATTTTGCAAAAAATGGGCGGCATACCCAATCAGGATTTCTTCCTTGTATAAATCTCAGAGTGAAAACTTTCTCGCCGTATATTTCACTTATACCGAGAACTTGCACTTTGCCAGGTGTTGCGCTCATCACTGGACCGCGAATTGTGCGGCAAACACCGCTCACTTGCTTATATGCTCCTCGGAAAATGTTCCAAGCTCGTTCCAATGTTACAGAAAAATAATCCCTTGCTCCTGTATCTCGAGGTATAAACATGTAATATGGCACACAATTCAAATTAACATGCATCCGAAGCATCTTTGCCCAAACATCTGGATCGTCGTTAATATGTTTCAATACTGGTGATTGAGTACGAATTATTGCCCCAGTTGATTGTATTGCATTGATAGCAGCTTTAGCTTCGTCAGTTTCTAACTCTTTTGGATGACAAAAATGTGCCATTATAGCTAAATTTTTTTCACTATCGACAATTAATTTAAACAAATCAAGTAATTCGTTTTTATCATCATCACTTATAAATCGATAGGGCCAAAAAGCAATGGACTTTGTCCCTATACGTATTGTTTGCACATTTGAAAGTGATTTATCAAGTAAAGGCTGTATATATGATTTCAGCAGGTTTGCTTTCATTACCAAAGGATCACCACCAGTGAACAACACGTCTGTTATTAATTGATTTCGTTTTAAATATTCTACCATTAACTCAATCTCTTTTGTTGCAAATTTTAAATCTTCGACACCAATAAACTGAGGCCAGCGAAAGCAAAAAGTGCAGTATGCATGACAAGTTTGCCCTTGACTCGGAAAAATTAGAAAAGTTTGTGAATATTTATGTTGAAATCCGTGCAGCTTTTTACCATTTATTTTTGGAATATTATATTCAAGTTGCCCACTGGTATGAGGATTTAGTTTGAAGTGTATTTTGTTGGCGGCATCTTTGATTTGCTCCGAAGGCGAACCATTTTTAATTAGTTTAGCAATTGCGTTGAAATCTCTTTTTCCGAGCATTCCCTTTTGAGGGAAATTCAAAACAAAAAGCGGATCTTTCAAGTAATTATCCCAATCAATAAGCCTTTCGACAACATAATTATTCGTTTTAAATGGTAAGACTGCACTTACTACGTCAATGTCAAAAATTTCCTCTGACGATAACTTTCTTATTTGAGGTATTTGTTTGTAATTATTTCTTGTATATGCTTTATATTTCATAAAATGAATTTCCTAAAAATAAATAAAAATTAATTTATTTTTAGAAAATAAAAATATAAAAAATATCTTATAAATCCAAATTTATAAGTTTAGGAAAATAGAGGAATTAGAAAATGGCTATTTGTTAGATTTTTTTCTTGATTTGTAAAATTTGTCGGAACGTTCACGATTACTACGGTTCTCACGTTTGCGATAATCTATAAGATCACTTCGTTCAGTGCGATTACTACGATTTCTACGATCACTGCGATCACTACTTTCACCTTGTTCACTTCGATTAGAACCTTTTCTGTAATCTTCTCTTTTGCCACCTCTGTTGTTGTATTTATCGCTACTTCTTTGGTAATCTCGTTTGCTTTTGTGATAAGGTCGTTCAGCCGAACGAAACATACGGTCTGCTGCTTGAGAAAATGTATTTGATTTGAAACCTTCAAAACAAATCACAAATTCGGCTTTTATATTCTCGTTTTTAAATTTTTCATATAGTTGCTCGAAAGTTCCATAATGATGCGTTTCGTACATCATAGTTAAATTCATCCCGATATAAGCATTGCGGTCGGGCATAATTTTAGCTGCAGCTTCAAGTAGGGGCTTTAGCCTATAAGGTGTCTCCAGCAGAATCACAGTTCGTGGGAAATGCGAAAGGCTTTTGAGCTCGTGCAGTCGTTCCTCTTCTTTTCGGCTAAGCATACCAGCGAAAAAGAACGACGAAGCATCAAACCCTGAACGCACAAGTGCTGTTAGAATGCTGGAAGCACCAGGTATTACTTCTATTTCTATGTTTGTTTTTAAAACTGCTTTCAAAAGATGTAATCCTGGATCGGCGAGTAGAGGGGTGCCACAATCCGAAACAAGACAAGCACGTGAGCCTCTTTCAAGCCGTTCGAGTAAATTAAATGTTTGTTCTATTTCGTTTTGTTCATTCAGTGGTACTAATTCTTTTTCTAAATTTACATTTTTTAATAACCGAGCGCCTTCTTTAATTTCTTCGCATATAACAAAATCGCATACCTTTAATGCACTCAGTGCACGCAAGCTAATATCATCTTTATTGCCAATCGGTGTCGAAACAATAAAAAGCTTCCCTGTCTTGTTCTTATTATTCAACTTGTATTTCCTAATATTATTTGAAACTATAAATTTTATATTATACAAAATTAATAAAAAAAGGCGACTTAATTAAGGTATTTTTATAATGGTTATAGACTTATTAAATTAGAAATATTTGAATTATCTTTGTTTAATAAATACAAAAGTGGGATTTAATTAATTATAAATGTTTAAAAATTTATTTTAAAGTCTATTTTTAGCCATACTAATTATTTTGGACAAGTTAAAAGTAGTTATTTACAAGCAAATAATACAATAAATTTAGATTTTTGTAGTATTTATAAATAGAAATTATAAGTTTTGATTTTTGGCATTAATTTTTCGGTAAATTTTTGATATTATTTGAAAATAAAGATTTTTATAAACTTGACGATATATGAAACTGGAGGATTAAATGGCTGAAGAAAAAAAAGACAGTGAAGAAGTCGTTCACGAGCCTTTGAAAAAAGAGAAAAAGGCATTGGGTGTTTCTTTACCGCTAATGATTGGGGCAGCACTTGGAATTCTGCTAATAATTGTTCTGGGTGTTATCTTAGGAGTATTTTTTGCAACAAAGTTTATAAGCCCGCAGCATAGCGGCGTTGAAAGCAAAGATAAAGGCAAAACTGAACAAGTTAAAAAAGAAGATACTTTTGATAAGGAATTTAGCGAAGAGGGCAGTTATCTATCGAAACTTGAAGATATTATGCTTTTAGAAACTGGTAGAATTACTACAAATCCAAAGGGAGCTGCCTCAGTATTTGTTGTGGTGAACTTTGGTTTTGAGTTCAAAAAAATGGATCCTAAGAATAAGGAATTGGAGACGCTCGCAAAAGAAGGAGCGGTTAATATGGAGCATCCTGTTATTAAGAAAATGATGGCACGTATTCGTAGCACTATAAACAACTTAATTGCGTCTTATACTAAAGAAGAACTATTAGCTAAGCGACCAGAATTACCAGAAATTGTAAAAAAAGAACTTAAACCTATTTTTAGAGATTATGAATTAATGTTAGGAAATGTAACAATTCAGGAATTCATAATACAAGAATAAATTATGGCTGATGTACTTTCACAACACGAGATAGATAGCCTGCTTTCGGAGATGTCGAGCGGGCGAGTAGCAGTTGATGACGTCCTTAGTGGTAAATATGCCAAGGGGGATGTATCAAATTACGATTTTCGTCGCCCGAATCGCATTTCCAAGAATCAGGTACGAACACTAAGCTCTGTTCATGAGAGCTTTGCGGAAGTCTTTGGCTACTATTTAGTTTCAAAGCTACAGACTGTTGTTTCAATTTCTGTAACATCTGTAGATCAATTATTCTACAGCGAATATATACTTTCGGTCTCAAATCCAAGCTGCTTGTATGTATTCGATATAGTTGGGACAGACGGAAGCGGTATTTTAGAGATAAGCCCACAGCTTGCTTTGACAATTGTGGAACGCCTTCTTGGCGGTGCCGCCGAAACAATGCCAAAAGCACGTACAATAACGCCTATCGAGCAAGCAGTTGTACGCGGAATAGTTGAGCATGCATTATCAGATCTACGCAACGCATGGCGTTCAATTGCAGAACTTGATTTCAAATATCAGCGTTTGGAAATGGAAGCAGACTTTGTGCAAGTCGCACCTGCTTCGGAAATCGTCGTCGTTGTGTCGTTCGATGTAAATGTCGGTGTACATACTTTTTTGATGAACTTGTGTTTCCCTACATTTGCTTTGGAAGAAGTGCTCGCTAAGCTTAATCGTCAGCAAGTTACAACAACTATTGGACGCCAAAGCCCTAAAAGAATGCGTGAAAATATGCAGATACTTAATCAACAAATTTCTACAACTTATCTTCCAATTATTGCTGAACTCGGCAAAACATCCATAACAGTTGGAGACTTGCTTGAACTAAAAGTAGGCGATGTTATAAAACTTAAAAAACGAATTAACGAGGAAGTTGAAATCATTATCGGTGGTAAGCGAAAGCTTGCTGGTCGCCCGGGCTCGGTCGATGGGAAACGAGCTGTGCGCGTTACAAGACCTCTTACGGAGGAGGATCTTGTTGAACAAGATATTTCATATAAACCAAAGGATTGATAGATATGACAATGACACAAGAAGAAATTGATGCTCTAATTGCCGGTGGAGCACTTGAAGCAGAGGATGCTGGGCAAGACACCGAGCAGGAGACAGTGGAAGCTGAAAGCGCCGAATTCGGTGAGCTTAAGCTCGGTTCGGCAGATACAATTTATTCTCCACTGGATCCAAAATTAGAGCTACTTTACGATCTGCAACTACCTGTTTCAATAGAATTGGGTCGCACAAATATGCTCATTCGCGATATTTTGCGTTTAGGACGTGGTTCCGTTATCGAATTCGATAAACTTGTAAGCGAACCTGTGGACGTACTCATTAACGGGAAAAAAGTTGCAGAAGGCGAAGTTGTCGTTATTGACAAACATTTTGGTATTCGCATAACAACATTGGTCGATCCAACAGATAGATTGCGTGGATTGAGAAAATAAAGGAGTATTTGCTATGGATGGCGCAGTTTTGAAATCCTTTGCGATTTTAATCGTTAGTGTTGGAATTGTGTTCTTTGTTTTAACACTTATCAAAAAATATTCAAATCGATTTATTAACCAGCCAAATAAAGTCCCGCTTAAAATACTCGCTAAGTTGCCTCTTAACCAAAAGAGCTTTATATGCATTGTAGAAGCTGAAGGGAAAACTCTACTTCTCGGGGTTACAGAAAAAAGTATCAACACACTTGCTCAGCTTAATGATGAATTGGATTTTAACACTTTTGGAATAAAGAAAAAATCCAAAAACGAAGAAAATATCGAAAATGTAGAGAACAAAAGCAACAATGATTTATCGTTTATGAATTTTTTAAAGTCGTCGATTGGTATTCGGCAGAGAAAAAATTGATTTTACATTTTAATTTATTTTATTTATTTTTGTATTCTTATATTGATGAATAATACAAAAAGGAATAAATATGTACACATTTTTAGTGATATTGCTTGTTTTGATTTCACTTTTGCTAATTGCAGTAGTGCTTATTCAACCTGGTAAAGGTGATATGATTGCGGGATTGGGTGGTCTAAGTGGTGCATTTTCAACAATGTTCGGTACTCGCCGCACAATGGATTTATTGCAGAAAATTACAATTGGACTTGCTGCTGCAATTGCAATTATAACAATTGTTATCAATATGTTTCTCATTGGTCCTAAGGAAACAATTGAAAAACCTGTAATTGAAGGTCAGCCAATACCAGCTCAACAAGCACCCGTACCCAACCAAATACCAAACACACCAGCACCTAATCAATAAAGAATAAAAATTTAGAACAAATATACTCTCTCGATCTAAGCCCGGTCGGGAGATTTTTTTTTGAAAGATAAAACATATCTTTGCAATAATTATATCAGTTAAAGAATGAATAATTAAAATTATAACTATAATATTTTTAGATAAAAACTAAAGTTGTGTATTATTAATTAGTTTTGATACTTTTATGCTCTGACCACAATTAAATTCGATTTCCATAATTAAATTGTATCTATTTTTTACCAAAGTAGGCTGCCTTTCAATTGAAGTAATTTTCCCTTCACCAAAAGGCACCATAATAATATTTTCACCAATGTTATATGAACAAATATTATTATCAAATTGATTTATTTTTAACTTTGAGATATACTGCGTATTTATTTCTGCATTATTACCATTAGAAATTGCTAATAGATTTAAAGCAGTCTTTTCCAGATAATTTTTATCTTGAACTTCATCCCAAATTTCTGGAATTATATCATCACCTAATAAAGCACCAAGAAGTCCACCTGTAAAAGCAGCTATACTATCTGTATCCGTCCCTAATGCATTAACGGCTTCTAAAATAGCAACAACGGGTTCATTATAATGTTTACATGTAAGAAATATTGCAGCAATAACAGTTGAAATACCAGATCCTTTAGTAGCTTTATTGTAACAACCTAATTTTTCTAATGTTGATTTAATTGATAAATTATGTTTGATTGATGTGTAAATAATTCTAAGTGCATTCAGTGATTCTGATAAAGTTTGAAAATATAAAGATTCAAAAGAGATATCACTGGTTTTATTCCATTTATACAACCATTCTTTGATTTCTTTTCGATTTTTAAAATTAAGTTTAAATTTATTATGAAAATCCTGTCCAATTTGAGTTAAAAAGTATTCCCATTTAAAATTGCTAATATTATAATCTAAAATATTATTAATTGCTATTCCATAAAGTATTGCGCCTATAATTGCTCTTGGATGTCCGTGAGTTATTAAACTGTTACAGAATATCTCTTCTTTTATTTTTTCAAACTTTCCATAATTAACTAAAGCAATTGGTAAAATACGCATAGCAGCCCCATTTGCGCCACTTTGTTTATAATCAAATATTTCATTGTTTATTTTATGACTGTAAAAGTTATTAAACCAAGTTACTGATTTTCTTTTAATTTTTTTAGCTGCTATTTTTAGAGTTCTCCCGCCTCCTCTTGAATACAACAACCAATTAGGTAGTTCAATTTTTGCAAAATAATTATTATCTAAACTACCATCTCTTTGAATACTTCTTGCAACAGCTAATAGTAATTGAGTATCGTCGGAATATGATCCTGGTTTTATATTATCAAAATAGCCATAAAACCGACCTCCTTCCTTCTTTTTCCAAGAATAAAATCGATCAATCTTTTCTACACCATATTTTTCTATTAGAGACTTTGTGCTTGTTTCAAATTCGGTTATCCAACCTAATGCATCTCCAATTGCTGATAATTTTATACTAGCTTTGTATTTTTTTTCTAAATTTGACATAATTCTTTTTTATTAAAAAAACTCTTATCAACAATAAATTTACTAGTATTGAAATCAATAAGTGCAGCCTTAGTTCTTGCTAATTCAATCTCATTTTGAAAACATATTTTTAAGATGTCATCAATAGGTATTTCGTCTTTAACTAAAACTTCAGCCTGTTGATCTGTAGTATAGCATGGTTTTAAATCAACTCTTTTAAATATTTTTTTATCATAAGAAGTGACTATTTCAATTTCTTCATCAAACATCTTTCTAAATGTTGTAATTTCACCGCTAATATCTTTCTTATTAAAACTATTAGCAGCATTAGTAATTGAAAACAATGTTTCAGATGAATAAATATATTTTGTATCTATAAGTAGAACACACCAAAAGATGTGATTCATAAAAGCAGTATTTTGTCTAAATCTATTAAATAATTTAAAATTCGGTCGCTGTATAGATAAATTGATATAATTTTTGTTATCATATCTTACATTGTCAGTAAATTGTATTGCATCTAAAATATCATAGTGTTGAATTCCCATTCTTTCAAGTATTGCTCTCGATAAAATTTTCCCTTGTGTGAATATACTAAATAAATTTATTGTTGGAGTAAAATGTACTAAATACTGAATCCCTCTTTCTTCTATTTCCTTCTGAAATTCAATATGATTTAATTTTAATTTCATATCACTCAATCTATTTATGTTTATTAAAATAATATTTTATTATTAATAATATTAATATATTGGGGATCAATTTCTTTTATAAATCGTGACGGATTACCACTTGAAAGTAAATATAATCTTTTTTTTGCTCTTGTCATTGAAGTATAAAGAAGCCTTCTCTCTGTGGATATATGATATTCATCATTATCTTCAGAAAATCCATAAGGATATGGGATCACATCATCATTTAAATCAATAATAAAAACATTATCAAATTCTAAACCCTTTATTGATGACATAGTACATAATTTAATACTATTATCAAAAAAATTTATTTCTTCCGAATCTAAGATAATTTGAGTTTGAATGTTGTATGATTTTAAATAAGTTTTTAATTCTTTTAAATGCTTCCTAAACCTGTGTAATATGGCAGTAGTATCAAATTTGTCATTTTTAATAATAATTTGTAGCTCTTTAATTAAATAATTCATTTGTTCGCTGTTGTTATTAAAACACCCAAATAATGGTTTAAATTCCCCTTTTCGTGCGGCTTCAACAACTGTGAATTCTGATTTATCAGGTTCTTTATCAAGTAGAGATTTTGCTGCTTTAACAATCTGAACAGTACTTCTATAATTCTTTTTTAAATCGGTTGTCCTGTTTCCTGTAAGATTTAATCCGACTTCTTTCCAAGTAAATCCACTCTTATATATTCTTTGGGCTGAATCAGCTATGATTGTTATGCTATTTGTCTCTTTAGATACAAGCTGTGTAATTACAAGAAACTGTGCTTTGCTCAAATCTTGGGCTTCATCAACTACAATGTGAGTAAAAGGTCTACTAAACTTTGGATTAGAGTTTATAATTTCAAGACATAATAGAGCAAAATCATCATAATCGATATATCCTTGTGATAATAAAGTTTTATTGTATTCAAGGTATATTTCCCATATTATTTCCTTGTCTGAATCCCTTACCCTATCTTCAGTACCTCTACCAATCCTTTTATTATTCAAGTATTCATCCTTTGATTTGAATAATTTTCCTTTTATCCAAGAAATTTCTTCAAGAAAAAACTCTGTTTTTTTATTACTAATTGCATTTGTGTTATACTTTTCCTTTAGAAAATTTATAATTTCTCTCTTATTATATTCTTTAGCTACTACACCTGTCCATTTCAAACGGAATTCCTGTGGTAGAAATTGTATATTTGATCTAATGAAATTATATGCCCATTTATGAAAAGTTGTTACTTGTATTTTTAAACCTAAATTTGTTGATGGTCTAATATCACTACTGTTTTCTTGGTATCCACTATTAACATATGGTAAGATTGAACGGATGTATTTTACCAATGATTTATTAAAAGTAAATATTACTACATTCGATTCTTGAAATAAAATTGAGTTGGTATCAATTAAGTGTTTGGCTCTGAATATAGCTATCGTAGTCTTCCCACTACCAGCAACCCCCTTTATTTGTATTGGGTTGTTTATTGGTAAGAATAAAACCTTCTTCTGTTCACCACTTAAAGTTATTTTAAACTCATTATTCATAATATTTATAAATTATTAACATCAATGAATTAATAAAAAAATTTTATAAAAATTTAATTGTGTTTATAAAATAAAATTCTTAATTACTTTTAAAAAAGAATACTAACAAGATTGATAGTTAATTGTTTTCAATATAAAAGAGAAATAAATATTTTCAAAAATATTTTTGAAAAAATATTAAAAATAAGTTTTTCTGATCTATAGAATTTGATTAAAAAAGTTTCTTGCAGAAAATTTTCGCATTAAATAATTTTAATTGAATTATTAAATTTATTGTTTTTATTTTTATTATAAACATAGATTTATGGCTTTTTAGAGAAGAAATAAAAACATTCTGATTAATTTTTCGTCAAAAATTTGTTTTAAATAAAATCTTCCATTTTTTTCGGAGGTCATTTAATGGATGTAGAATTACTTGCTCGAATTCAATTCGCTGTTACTGTTGGCTTTCATTATATTTATCCTCCTATGAGTATCGGCTTGGGGCTGCTGCTTGTTATTATGGAGGGAATGTATATGAAAACCAAAGACATTCGCTACCACACAATGACAAAGTTTTGGGTCAAAGTATTTGCACTCATTTTTGCTTTGGGTGTTGCATCTGGTATTGTAATGGAATTTCAATTTGGAACAAATTGGGCTTCGTATTCACGGTTTGTTGGTGATGTGTTTGGTAGTGCTCTTGCTGCAGAAGGTATTTTCGCCTTTTTCCTTGAATCTGGTTTCCTTGCCGTTTTAGTATTCGGATGGGATAAAGTTAAACCGAGAACACATTTTATTGCTACAATTATGGTTGCATTTGGAGCGCATCTTAGTGCGGTTTGGATTTTGGTGGCTAATTCCTGGATGCAAACTCCAGCAGGTTTTCATATCGTTGGCGAAGGATTAATGGCACGCGCAGAAGTTACTGATTTCTGGCAAGTCGTATTTAATCCCTCTACTTTGGAAAGATTGTCGCACACAATTTCGGCTGCTTGGCTTACTGGTGCTTTTCTTGTTCTCAGCGTTAGTGCGTATTATTTGTTGAAACAACGTCATCATTTTTTTGCTCAGCAATCAATTAAAATTGCCCTTGTTGTTGTAGCTTTTGCATCACTTCTGCAGTTATTTACTGGGCATGCAAGTGGTAAACAAGTTGCTGAAACTCAGCCTGCAAAAATGGCTGCCTTCGAGGGACATTTCGAGACTGGTCCAGCTGATCTTTATCTTGTCGGTTGGGTTGATGAAGAAAATGGAAAAACCTATGGTATTAAAGTGCCAGGCATGCTTTCTTGGTTGATTTATGGTGATAGTAAAGCACCTGTCAAAGGATTAAATGAATTCGCAAAAGAAGATCGCCCTCCAATTCAGCCCGTTTTTCAAGCTTATCATATAATGATTGCTATAGGAATGCTCTTAATTTTAATTGCTTATATCGGTATATTCTATTGGTGGCGTGGCAAACTCGAGCAAGTGCGTTGGTATCATCACGTCCTTGTTTGGAGTGTTCTTCTGCCGCATCTTGCCAATCAGATTGGTTGGTTTGCTGCTGAAGTTGGTCGCCAGCCTTGGATAGTGTATGGTTATTTACGAACAAAAGACGCTCTTTCAAAAACAGTTAATGCAAGTGAAGTGCTTTTCTCTCTTGTATTATTTACTGCTATTTATTTGTTACTTTTTGTCTTGTTTCTTTTCCTCTTGGATAGAAAAATTAAGCACGGTCCTGATGTTTATGATGACTCCGATACAATTTATTCTCAACAACAATATTTATTCGAAAAACATTAAGGAGGCATAAATATGTTTGAATTTCTTGATTTAAATTTAGTATGGTTTATACTTATTGCTATATTGTTTACAGGTTATGCCATTCTTGATGGTTTCGATTTGGGAGTTGGTGCTTTATACTTGTTGGTTAAAGATGACACAGACCGAAGAATCCTTTTAAATTCAATCGGGCCGATTTGGGATGGTAATGAAGTTTGGCTTGTAACAGGTGGAGGGGCTCTTTTTGCCGCGTTCCCTCATGCTTATGCTACAGTTTTTTCTGGATTTTATGTCCCATTTATGATACTACTATTTGTGCTTATTTTTCGTGCCGTTGCAATTGAATTTAGAAGCAAACACGAGTCCAGAACTTGGCGACGCAACTGGGACATCGCATTTTCTATTTCAAGCATATTGATTGCACTTCTAATGGGAGTTGCAATGGGTAATATAATTGTTGGTGTTCCTGTGCAACCTGATTTTGAGCTGCGAACCACTTTGCTTGATTTGCTTACACCTTATCCAATTCTTGTCGGTATTACAACTGTTGCTCTATTTATGATGCACGGAGCTATCTATGCAGTTATGAAAACCGAAGGTGAACTTCAGTCTAAGGTTCGCAGTTGGGTAAATAACACAATTATTTTCTTCGTTATTTGCTATGTTTCCACTACTATGGTAACACTAATATTCTTTCCACATATGATTGCTAATATTAAAGCTCATCCAGAATTATTCGTCGTAGCACTTCTTAATATGCTTGCTATTGCAAATATACCGCGTGAAATACATCACGGGCGAGAATTTCGTGCCTTTCTATCGTCTTGTGCTTCAATTGCTGCATTGCTGACACTCTTTGCTATAGGTATTTACCCAAACATAGTTCCTGCAATTGATCCGGCAAATTCACTTACAATCTATAATGCCGCATCTTCACCAAAAACACTTGGCATTATGCTTATTATTGCTCTTATCGGTATGCCATTTGTGATTGCATACACATTTTCAATTTACTGGATATTCCGTGGTAAAGTTAAGTTAAATAAGATGAGTTATTAGAAATATAACTTATTGAAACGTCCTATAATAAGTTGACATATTTAATAAAACAAATATTCCCCAATTGCTCCGAGTAGTTGGGGATTTTTATGTACTTCATTTGGCGTTGCAAAATTTAATTACGAATGTGGTCTATAGCAGCCCCCTATCGGAGTGATGGATTAATGATCTATTGGTATAATTACGTCCTTTAATTGCCATTTCTAATGCTTTTATAGTGTTTTCAGCCATAAGATTATCACTTATATTGTATCCGACGATTTTCCTTGAATATGCATCTGTTATCAAGGTAAAATAGCAATTCCCTTCGTCCGACCGCAAGTAGGTTAAGTAGCCCTTTTCTACTTCCTCTACTACCTGCAATTTAAAGACCAAACTGTAATCTTTTTGAGACTTCTTTACTCGTTTGTCTGATTGCTCTATTTCTTGTTTCTCCTAGTTTTGTGCCAACTTTTTCTAGGACGGGGCAGTTTTTTTTTATAAGGTGGGCTACCTGTTTCATAGGTAGCCCTTTTTTAGATAAACTCTCCTCACATTTTTTCTTAAAATTTTTACAATTTTAAACTTGGATAATAGTTTATTTACAAGTTATTTTTTTTATGTCAAAATGAATCAAAACAAAGAAAAAATTGATTTTCAGCAAAAATTTAAAGAATATGCCTCTAAGCTTGTATTGAGCAATGATCTGCGTTCTTTATTTAAAACAGTCGATAATTTAGTAGACGAGGTAATAGATTATCAATATATGGTGTTGTATTATTATACTCCACACTCTGGAAAACTCCATGCCGTTTCAAGCAAGGGACTTACCAAAGAAGAGAGATTTTACGCACAGAAAACAGCCTTAGAAAGGGCACCAGGTAAATGCCTTAGAGCTAAACAAATTATTTACATAAAAGATGCAGATGAAGAAGCTCATCTTTTAGCTAATAAATTTTCTACACATACATTATTGCGTTCAAGGTTATACATCCCATTGATTTACGAAAATCAAGTTCTTGGAGTTTACTCAATAGCAAGTACCGAAAAAGAGCATTTTTCAGAAGAAGCAATAGAACTTATTTCTTACATAACAAATATCGCAGCTGTTATTTATAAGAAAATTGTCGATACTCGCGATCTATTACGTATAAACAAGAGATTGGAGGAAATCAATAGGAATTTCCTATCGCAGAAACTGCAATCAATCGGACAGCTTGCAGCAGGGATTGCTCACGAACTAAATACTCCCTTGCAATATATAAACGATAATCTGCAGTTTCTTTCTAATTCCTATCAATCAGTTACAATTTTTATGCAAAGTTTAAAATATCTGCTCGAAGATGAAGAAAATATAACAATCGAGGAATTTAAAAAAATCGTTAAAAAAAATATTATCGAAACAGACCTTAATTTTTTTCTCAACGAGATTCCAGCAGCAATAAGTCAATCACAAGAAGGGATTGAAAAGCTCAACAAAATCATAAAAACAATACGCGATTTTTCTCAAGTAGGTGTAAGAGAAAAATCATTTGCAAACATAAACAAAAGTATTGAAGATACAGTTCTTATTTCTCGAAATGAGTGGAAAAATTTCGCAGATGTTCGTTTGAGCTTGCATCAAGATTTACCATTGATCTATTGCAGAGTTGATGAGATAAACCAAGTTTTGCTACATTTTTTGCTTAATGCAGTTGATGCAGTAAAAGAAAAAATGCAAATCGACCCCAGTTATAAATTCGGGATAATTGAAATATCAACTTATTTTGATAGCTCAGGAATTTTCGTCCAAATTCGTGATAATGGAATTGGCATTCAAGAAAAGCATTTAGACGAAATTTTCGATCCATTCTTCACAACCAAACCACCAGGTAAAGGAACAGGTCAAGGACTTCCTATTGCACACAATGTCGTGTGTTCAAAGCACGGTGGTGATATTTTTGTCTCATCAAATTATTTGAAAGGAACAGAATTTATTATTAAATTGCCATTTAGTTAGGTTCAAATAGGACAAAAGTAATGGCTAATTTATTATTTGTTGATGATGAGCAATACATCATAATGGGGATGAAACGACTTTTCAAAGCACTTGCGTCCGAACTTGAAATTGATTATGCAACATCGGGTAAGGAAGCTCTGTCGAAAATTCAATCTAAAAATTTTGATGTTATTATCACTGATTTGTTTATGCCCGAAATAGATGGTATAGAATTACTTGAAAAAGTTAAAGAAACACAGCCAAATACTGTACGAATAATTATGACGGGACACATAGATGCCAGTTTTGAAAAAATGAAAAATGATTTAGCTCATATAATACTCTCCAAGCCAATTAGAAATGAAGCTTTAATCGATACAATTCGAAATTGTATATATAACAAAGAAAAATTTAAACAACAATGAACAAAAAAATATTATTCGTAGATGATGAAATAAATGTTCTACACGGCTACAGAAGAAATCTCCGAAGTTTGTTTGATGTTCATATAGCACAAAGTGGCGAAGAAGCTCTCAAAATTATATCTGAGCAAGACGACTTTGCTGTGATTATATCTGATTACCGTATGCCAGAGATGGATGGAATAGAACTTCTACATAAAGTGCGAGACATTTCGCCGGATACAATACGCATAATTCTGACAGGTTACGCCGATATGCAGATTGCAATTGAAGCTATTAATGAAGGTAATATTTTTCGTTTTCTTACCAAACCAATATCTAACGACAAATTGATTAATACAATAAACGATGCTCTTGAGCAATATCGACTGATTACAACCGAAAAAGAACTAAACAAAAAGCTACAAGATGCATACCAAACCATAAAACACGACTTAGAAACTGCAGCTGAACTTCAGCGCCAATTTTTACCCCTAAATGCTGTAACCTATGGCGATTGCTTTTTCAATTGGATCTTTATACCGAGTGTGTTTGTTTCGGGCGATACTTTTAATTTTTTCCCGCTGAACAATAAATATATTGCATTTTATATTGTAGATGTTGCTGGTCATGGACTCCCCGCAGCCTTTCTATCGGTATCCCTTTCACGCACTTTAGGTCAAGACGCAGGCAATAAGATTATGCTTAATCCAGACAACGGCGAGTATATCCCACCATCGAAAGTAATAAAACAACTCAATGAACAGTTTCTTTCGCAAGGTAAAAATGCAGAATATTTTACTATGCTTTATGGAGTAATAGATTTAATAAACGATAAAATAGTTTTTTCGCAGGCAGGACATCCAAATCCAATTTTCATTAAATCTGGTAGCAAAGCAGAATATATCTCATCTCGTGGTTTCCCTGTCGGTATTCTCCCCGAAGCCGAATATTATGACCAAGTTATAAATTTTGAACCAGGAGATAAATTCATTATTTACACTGATGGTATTACTGAATGCGCTGGCATAAAAAATAAATTGCTAACACAGAACAAACTGATCGAATTTTTAAACGAACATTCTAATCATAATTCCGAAATCATTTTGCGACAGATTGTGCCAGAACTAAAAAAATGGACTGAGGGCAAAGAATTTTACGACGACCTGACAATGCTAATTATCGAAAGGAAAATAATTTAAATTCGTTTAAAGCTTTTATCCAAATCTCTCAATGATATTTCAAGAACAACTGGGCGACCGTGCGGGCAAACGTAAGGCATAGAGCAATTCATAAGCTGTCGGGCAAGCTCAAGCATTTCGTTGTGGGAAAGCTTCTGACCTGTTTTTATTGCTGAACGACAAGCAAAACTTGCGGCAAGATTATCTCTTTTGGCACTATGCTTTATTTGCATCAGGTTCAAATATTCGGCAATAATGTCAGTAAAACTTGAAATTGCTTCACCTTCAGAAATATCCAAAGGAACACTGTAGAGTTCCAATGAACCATTTTTATCCAGCTTAAAATCATAGCCCAATTTCTTAAGATCACTTTCTATCTCTTCTGCAATTGCAGCTTGTTCTGGTGATATTTTTGCGACAACAGGGAACAGAAGTGTTTGCATATTCGCAAGTTCACTTGTCATAATTTTTATAGCTTTTTCATATAGAATTCGTTCGTGTGCATTATGCTGATCTATGATGAAAATACCTTGTGGGCTTTGCATTAAAAGATATTTATTATGAATTTGCATAAATTGAGCGTCGTCAGTTATTTCGATTTTTTCCTTAGGTGGGTGAAACTCTTGTGTATTTTCCGAATTAAAAATTAAATCGAAAGCAGATTTTTCAAACAATTTTGAATTTGGACGTTCGAACTTAGGCTTATAATCAAGCAATGCATTGAACGTTCTATTTTGAGTTATTATTTCACCAGTTTTTTGGTTCACAATGAGCCTTTCGAGTGGTTCTTGCTTGAAATCAACACGCTCAAATGGACTTTTTTCAGGTTTGCTTACAATGTGCATAGCAGTGAGATTGTATTTGCTTATACAATTATTCACAACGTGGTGCAGAGCTGAAAAAATTTTGCGCTCGTCATCAAATTTGACCTCATTTTTTTGTGGGTGTATGTTTATATCAACTTTTTCAGGGTCAATTTCAAGATTAAGCACGTAAAAAGGCTTATAATTTTTTTCAAGCAGATGCTCGAAAGCTGCAAAAATTGCATAATTTAAGTTTTTGCTCGAAATTGCTCGCTTATTCACAAACAAAAACTGTTGAGCTGCTGTTGGTTTTGCCGTATGTGGTTTGCCGAGAAAACCTGAAATTCTCAAATAATCATTGGCATAATCCACTGGCATAATATTTTGGGAAATTTCTTCGCCAAAAATGTTCTCAATTCGCTTTTGTAAATCAGATGGGTGCAAATCGAGTATCAAATTATCCGAGTCGTAATAAACTATACGTTTATCGAAATGAATTAATGCAAATCGTGTCATAGTCTCTGTGATATGACGGTATTCTGTAATATCGGACTTAAGGAATTTCTTTCGAGCTGGCACATTAAAAAACAAATTACGGACGAAAACCTGAGTGCCATTATCGCATTTAATCGGCGATATTTGAAAGGGCTGGTTGGGTTCGGACTTCAAAGACCAGCCGTGTTCGTCTTCTGCTCTTTTTGTACGAATTTCCATAGATGAGACAGCTGAAATTGATGCAAGTGCCTCCCCACGAAAACCATACGTAAGAATGCGCTGCAAATCTTCTTGAGTTGTGATTTTGCTCGTGGAGTGCCTCAATGGTGCAAGAGCTAAATCCTCACGGCTCATTCCTTTGCCGTTATCAATCACGTGTATTAGAATTTTACCTGAACCTTTTATCACAACACCTATTGAAGTTGCACCAGCATCAAGCGAATTTTCAACGAGTTCTTTTACAACGGATTCAGGTCGCTGGACAACTTCGCCCGCCGCAATCTGGTTTGCAATATACTCCGGTAGAATCTTTATTGTACTTTTGTACTTTTCCATAAATATATTGACGTTGGAGTCTAATTAATTATTCGAAAATTTTTGGTTAGGAATCTTTACAATAAATGTTGTTCCTACTCCAACTTTGCTTTTGACTTCAATATTGCCTTGATGTGCATCTAAAGCTCTTTTGACAATCGAGAGACCTAAGCCATAACCTGTTATATTCCCGACATTAGAAGCACGGAAGAAGGACTGCATCAAGAATTTTTGCTCTTCATCTGGAATGCCAATACCATTGTCGGTAATGATAAACTCAATTTCCGAAATATTGCAATTGATTGTAAAATCCACTGTTTTGCTATTTGGTGAGTATTTTATTGCATTCGAAAGAAGATTATTTATAGCAAGAGATATTAAATTATCATCGAGATAAATTTCTTTACAGTTGCCGTTTATTTTGCAGTTAATCTTATGTGAGAACCCACTATTGAACTCGACATTCCTTACTAAATTTGAGGATAATTCTTCAAGATTGCACAATTTCGGGCTAAAAGTAAATTTACCACTATCGATACGACCGATAGTAAGCACATTTTCAAGCAGGCTTGTCATTCGTTGAATTGTCTCTTTTATTCTACTGATTTGTTTCTGACGCTCATCTGGAAGCAACTTATCGAAATATTTGCTAAGCATATCTGCTGAAAGCAAAATTGTTGTTAGCGGTGTTCGAAATTCGTGGGAAATCATCGAAACAAACTGTGATCGGAGTGTGTTTAGTTCTTGTTGTTTGAGCAAAGCGGCTTGAATTTCTATTTCTGCACGTTTTCTTTCAGTTATGTCGAGCAAAAAGAATACGCTCCAACTATCATCTTGAAGTATTATTTGTTCACAAGAAAAAAGTATATATTTTTGTTTATTGCTAATATTCAATTTTATTTCATTATTGGTGAAACTGCTTTCTGTTTGAAGTGTATTGATAATTGCTTGATAAATCTCTGAATCTTGAAATTCTGAGAACTCATCAATCGATTTGCCGATAGCATCATCACGGTTAATGCCAAAAAATTCTGTGCATTTAATGTTTGCATCGATAAAACTACGTGTTTTATTGGAAATTATAAAGATGGCTATTGGGCTTGCATGAAAAATTTTTGCAAAACGGGTTTCACTTTTGAGAAGTTCCTCCTGTGAGCGGTAAAGTTCAGTTAAATCTTCTGATATACCTAAAAAGTATCGTGGTTCACCTTTATGATTTTTTATTAAAATTTTCTTGGTTAAAAATACTTTCAAACGATTATTTTTTGTTAGGCACATTTCTTCGAGGGTTTGAGTAAAAAGATTATTTTTAATAAGTTCCAAATCTTTAGAATGATAGTAATCTGCATATTGTGGATGAAATAAATCAAAAACGGTTTTCCCGATCATTTCTTCTGGTGTAAATTCAATCATATTCGTTGAGCTACGGTTAACGTAAATGTATTTCATTGTTTTGGCATCTTTTACATAAATTAGGCTTGGAATGTTTTCAAGAATAGTTTCAAGGAAGATGTGGCTTTCACGCAGCAAACCTTCTTCCTTTAATATACTTGTAATTTCACGCTCTAAAGCAGATGCTTTTTCGCTCTCAGATAGATTATCTTGGTATAAAATGCTGACAGAGCGTTGATATTTAAGCAGCTTATCAATTTCTGCAGCAAAACGATCGTTAAAGCTACAATTGAAAACAAGTGATACACCTTTTTTGATCAAAATTGATGTATCAAATTCGCTCAGTTCATTGCAAACAACGACCGTTGGGACATCCGAAAATCGTATTATTTCATCGATTTGCTCGTTTAGCTTAGCGTAATCATAAAGAATTATTAAGATATCAACAGGAGTCTCAATTTTAAGCCTATCGTAATCAAATATTCCATCGAAGAAAAAAGTTTCGACTACATAATTATAATCTTTTAAATTTTGTAAAATTTTTTTACTTAGACTTTCATTTTCATCACATAAAAATCCGATGTTCAACAGTTTTGCCATAGTTCAATCAAATGGAATTATTCTTTTCAATATTTTCTAAAAAAACTTTTGATGTTGGATAAGCGAATTGAATATTATTTTTCTTGAAGGCATCGAATATTTTCAGCAGAATTTCTTGTTGCTTATCCATATATAATTTAAAATCAATGTCTTCTATCCAATAAATTGTCTGAAAATTCAGTGAAAAATTGCCGTAGGAATGAAAATGAGATCGATCGAAACGAACTTTTTCTGTCGAATTAATTATCTCTTCGATTATTTTGGGGATTAGCTGCAGTTTTTCGAGAGGTGTTTCATAAACTACACCGAGCGTGATTTCGGCACGGCGTTCTTGCATTTTCGTATAATTCTTGATGCGTGCAGTTGTGATATCGGAATTTGCGAAAACAAGCATTTCTCCGGTGAGGCTTTTAAGCCGAGTTGAGCGGATGCCAATGTATTCGACATTTCCCCAGTGATTATCGACAAGTATCATATCACCTATTTCGAATGGCTTATCAACAAGGATGGAGATATAGCTAAATATATCGCCGAGAATTTTCTGCCCTGCAAGAGCCACAGCCAAACCACCCACTCCAAGCCCAGCAACAAGAGCAGAGATATTAAATCCCAGATTGCTCAAGATGAAAATTATGCCGATTACCCATATGAGAATATTAATAGCAGGAATTATTGCACGAAGAACTTGCACTTTACTTGGTGTTGTCGATTGCTCAATCTTTTGTTCTATAATGAAATCAACAAGAGATACTACAAAGCGTGTTACATAGAAAACTATTATAAGAAGAGCCAAAACATCTAATGTGTTCAATACATATTTATGTAGATTTAAAGTTTTTACAGAAAAATAGAACACACCGTAATATTCAAGCGGAACTAAAAGTTTCTTTATTTTTGTTAAGATAAAATTAAAAATTTTTGATTGTATTTTTATTGCCAGTTTGTTTAATAAAACCAAAACAGTTATACGAAACAATTTAATAAGGGCAACGAATACCAAAAAGATCAAGACAAAATCAATATAATCTATAACTTTATTACCTAAAAAAAATTTTTGGAAAAAAGTTGTGTTCAAAATTTTATCACTAAGAATGTATTGTAACATAATATTCACCAAATTATATTATAAAAATCACAGATTTTATATGATTTAAATATAATGAATTTTTTTTCAAAAAACATAATACAAATTCATAAATTTTAATAAAATAAAGTAAGTATGTGGAAAACTTTCTTTTATTTTTTATAAAAAATATTTTATATTTGAGTTAGGGGGAGACCAAAATAGTTACTCCAAAATTGACGGCACATAATTTGACTAAATCAAAATGAAGGCTTTAAAAGTGTTTATGTAGTATTTTTTGTTGAAATATGATCAATTTTGGAGAATATTAATCAATAATTGTTTTGGTTATTTAAAGAGGAAGATATGAATCCATACAGAAGACAAAATATAGAGTTTTTGAAATTGCGTGTGGAACAACTTCGTTTGCAATTGCAAAAATTAGTCGAGCAATGGTATTATTATCAGACTTCTGTTTATCAGGAAATAATGTTTCATTATGAAAATATATTTGGTGATATTGAAGAAGAACTTGAGAGCAAACTTCGAACTTCAGAAGAGCTCGAAAAAAGAGTTGAGTTTTTACGGATGAAATTGCATAATCGCGAAAATTTACAAACCAATTCGTTGAAACTAATCGACATAATGTCGCAACGTCAAGCAAATCGTCAAACAGGGAGGAAGAATACAATTCCCAACAATCAACACAAACCCAGTAAAGAAGACTTGCAGAGGCTTAAAAGCTTATCCTGCGAGGTAAATGAAAATTACGAACTCGCAAACTTATATCGTTCACTCGTAAAAAAACTGCATCCTGATGTAGCTGGTGAAAGCGAAGAAAGACGTAAGTTTTGGGAAAGCGTTCAAATTGCGTATAAGCAGAAAGATGTTGATCGGCTACGGGTGATCCAGCTCCTGGTTGATGATTATTATCAAGATAGCACAAAGAATGAAGAAACAAAGTTGAAAACATTAATAATTGAGTTAGAAAACAACATAAGAAACCAAGAAACAAAGCTAAAAAATTTAAAATATCAAGAACCATTTGTATTTCAGGATAAGCTTAAAGATAGATTTTGGATTAATAGACGCAAAGAACTACTTCAAAGCAGACTAATTCAAGTAAATAATCGAATACGTTATCAAACGCATTTGCTCTCGACACTAACCGAAACCTTAAAAAACAACCAACAACAAACATACGTCGCTTCCTGAACATAAAATTAATATAATCCAAAAATTTTCATTAAATTGCTAAAAAGTATAAACAAAAATGCAATTTAGTGAAATGAATCCGTTTAAATATTTAGTATTATTATTGTTGCTAACGGTTTTGTTTTTTGTTAGCATTGGAGTGTATGTCTTTTGGGTAACATCGAGCAATATGCCATCGCTGGAACAACTTGAGAACCCAAAGCAAAATATTGCAACTCGAATCTACACTGCTGACGATGAGCTACTCGATATGTATTATATTGAAAGACGTGTCCCACTTAGTTTTAATGATATACCAAAAGACTTCGTAAATGCATTAATATCGACCGAAGATAGAAAATTTTGGCGTCATTGGGGAATTCACGTAGGACGTGTATTTAATTCAATTGTAAAAAATATAATTTCATCGAGACGAGAGGGTGCTTCGACAATTACTATGCAGTTAGCAAGAAATTTATATTTAAATTTTGATCAGACAATAGAGCGTAAAATACGCGAAGCGGTTACAGCAATACAAATCGAGAAAACATATACAAAAGAAGAAATATTAGAGCTTTACACTAATACGGTGAATTTTGGACGTGGTGCGTATGGTTTAGCTGTTGCATCTAAGGTATATTTTAACAAAGAACCGAATGAACTAACAACAGCAGAATGTGCATTTCTTGTTGGATTGCTGAAAAAGCCTGAGTATTACAATAGAAAAGAAAATTACGAAGATGCTATAGAGCGTCGCAATCTTGTTCTAAAAATGATGTATGACGAGGGATATTTAAGCTCAGCTCAATATTTACAAGCATTACAAGAACCGCTTGAATTTGCCTCACGAGCAAATTTAGGAACATTAAACTCCAATACTAAACTTGGCATTTCACCTCATTTTGTTGAAATGCTTCGCCAGGAATTAAGCAAAAATCCAAGACTTAAAGAATACGATCTTTATCGCGACGGGTTGATGATCTACACAACTATCGATTCGCGAATACAGAAACTGCTAAATCAAGCTTTAGATGAATTTATGCCTGAAATTCAGTCAACATTTAATCAAAACTGGAGTTGGCGAGGTCGTGAGGATATTCTTCAAAAGCTTGTAAATCGTGCAATCATTTCGCGTGCAGACTACCGTGTTGCAAAAGAAGAACAAAAACAAGCCTTATTGAAAAGATTATCCAATGATAAACGATTTATAGATTCGGTCAAGAATGCCGTTACAACAGTGCAGGTTGGGGCTGTGATTATGGATCCTTCAACAGGAGCAGTTCTCGCAATGGCAGGAGCATCACCAAAATTTATGAAAGAAAATCCTGATGCAAAATATTCCCTAAACCACGCTTTCCAAATAAGACGTCAGCCAGGTTCGGCATTCAAACCATTTGTTTATGCTTCTGCTTTGATGAAAGGACTCACCCCCGAGAGCCGTGTTGCTTGCGGTCCATATAGCTACACGCTATCCACAGGCGAAGTTTGGTCGCCGCGAGGTTCTGGCTGCAACGAAGGTGAGACAACTGTTTCGCTTACAGTGGGGCTCGCTCGTTCTATAAATACAGTTGCAGCAAGACTTATTACGCAAGTAACATCACCTCAAGAGGTAATTGATTTGGCAAATAAAATGGGTATTCGTTCTCGTCTTCAAGCCGTTCCAGCGCTCTCGCTTGGTGGTGGTGGTGAGGTAAGCCCATATGAAATGACTTCTGCTTTTTGCACATTTGCAAATAACGGAATTCATATATCACCATATTTTTATGAAAGAATAGAATCAAATACAGGCGAAATTATTCTCCAAAATAAAAGTTCAAAAGTCATTAATGATGTTTTAGATAAGGAAATTGCTCAGCAAATGACTTATATGATGATGCAAGTTGTAAACGCCGGCACAGCATCGCGCATCCGTCAATATCTCAAAGATGTTGATGTGGCTGGGAAAACCGGTACAACCAATAATTCCACAGATGCTTGGTTTATTGGGTACACTCCACAACTTGTTTGCGGAATATGGATGGGATTTGATTATAATGAAATTAATTTTGATTGTCTTGGTGCTGTTGGTTATGGTGGACGCACAGCTGCACCGCTTTGGGGGAAAATTATAAGCCTAATTTATTCGGATCCACAAATTCCATATAAACAAAAGAAATTTATATTTAATCCGCAAGACTCGCTTACTCCCAAAGAAGCATGGAAACCCTATAATTTAACAAGAACTCAAAAGAATGCTGGCGAAATAAATATTTACGATGGAGCTGGCTCGCCAACTGACAATCATCAGCAAAAAAATAAGAGTGAAAATCCGATTTTGGCTCCACTTCCAAGAGATGAGGAATAGTTAGACACTACTAAATTATAAAATATGCACGCCTAAATATCGTCCTTCAAACAAGAGGCGATTTTTATGTTCTTAAATTTCTCAATAATATTTCTTTTTATAATTAGTATGCTTAAAATGCAAGCAGAAATTGTAAATATCAATGTTTTCACCGATCATATGCTTGTAAAACCTGGGGGCATAACTTGGGTTGCTGTTGAAATATCACCAAACGATGGTTGGCACACATATTGGGTTAATCCAGGCGATGCAGGTTTAGCAACTACTGTAGAGTTCAATTTACCGAACGGTTTTGAAATTATTGACACAATTTGGCAAATTCCAGAAATAATTTTATCCGACAGTATAGTCTCTTATGGTTATCACAAAAAGCATTATATTTTTTTTCTATTGCATACACCTGAAATTTACAATAATTCCTATGTTGATATTGCTTTAAAAGTTAAGTGGCTGGCTTGCAAGGAAAAATGTATACCAGGAAGCTCTGATTTAAATTTTAAATTAAATTTTTCAAGTGTAGGAATAAGAAATTTAGAGTTTGAAGATATTTTTAAGGATATTCCATTGAAACTGCCTGATTTATTCACTGCATTTGTTGAAAATAACGCATTGAACATTATAATACCAGAAAATTATAAATTTAGCACGAATTCAAGATTTATTCCATATATCGAGGGACTTATTGATCATTTAGCTGAACAAAAAATCACAGAGCAAACAATAATTGCACCGCTCGATAGATTTCATATAGAATTGCCAGAATTTTTTAAAGCAATTTTGATCGATAATAAAAAAGCATACGAAATTAATGTTAAAACAATTTTTTAGGAGAATTGAAATGAATATTCTATTAGCAATTTTTGGAATTATTGGATTATGTATGATAGCAGGAAATGTCAATGCAGCAGAGAATGCACAGATTGATGCATCTGCACCTGATTTTACACTGAATGATTTAGATGGAAAAACTCATAAGCTATCGGATTACAAAGGTAAATATGTCGTGCTTGAATGGATTAATTTGGATTGCCCATTTGTAAAAAAACATTACGACAGCGAAAATATGCAAAAATTGCAGCAAAAATACGCCGAGAAAGGGATAATCTGGCTTGCAATTTGTTCCTCAGCACCGGGCAAGGAAGGCAATTTACCAAAAGATGAAGTAAAAAAACGGCTTGCAAATTACAAAGCTAATCTCAAAGCTTACTTAATTGATGAAAGCGGGAAAGTGGGCCGAATGTATTCAGCCAAAACCACACCACATATGTACATAATCTCGCCTGAAGGAGTTCTTATTTATGCAGGTGCCATCGATAGTATTCGCTCAACAGATAAATCCGACGTTGATAAAGCAGAAAATTACGTAGATAAGGCACTTAATGAAGCTCTTGAAGGTAAACCCGTATCTACTAAGGTTACTCAACCGTATGGATGCTCCGTAAAATATTAATTATTAAAATCAATAGACTTAACTGCAAAGAATTGCTGCTCCTATTCAGAGCAGCATTTTTTGTAACTTTAAAAATTAATATAAAATTACAAATTATTTATAATTCATTTATTTAGATACATTTATTTAGATAATTTCGATCAATAAGTATCATATTATCAAAATTATATTTATATATATGTATAGATTTCTTTTTTTTAATCATCAAGGTGAATTGTGGAATTCTTTATTTACTTATCTAAACTGGAAAAATTAATTATTTTCCCAGTTATTTTTATTTTTCTTATGCAATCGCTAAAAAGCCAAGATGAAAGATATGGTTATGTCTCTCCTGTTGGCACTGCTGAATTTGAATTCCGTGATAAGAAAGACCCTTCGAATAAATTGCAAGTTTCATGTGCAGCCGTAGTTTCTTTTCGGAATCAAACTGATAATAATGGTAATAATAGAAATATATTCAATTTGAGACTTTTCAATTTTACACAAAAAATAGACAGAATGATTGCACAAATATTCAATTGTCCGGACAATATAGATATAAGTGGGGGGTACATTTAATATATTGGGACAAATCATCTATGATAGTTTGATTTATTCAGCAGGGGTTCAATCTTTTACAACTCTTAAAGATTGGATGATAATTACAAAATTCGATACACTTACTCACAATATAATTGGAGAAGTATATATTATTGAATTGTATCCATCTGATTGCTTGAATTGTGCACCTTATACTTATGCAACAGGTAGTTTTAAAATTGAAACAATACCACCTCAATTAATCGTTACAAATACAAAGTCTGATTTTCTTAAAACTAAAGACACAACCAAGTTCCAAATTCAACTTAAAGACAAAGACGGAAATAGTCTTCCGGGTTTCGATGTGAAAGTTAAAGATCCATTTATTGGCTCAAATGAGTTCTTAACTATTGGTAAAACTAATCAAAATGGACTTGCTTTTTATAATAGAATAATATCGGAAGATGCCGCAAATGGAGATTATGAGCTAACTTTTTTGGCTACCAAGGACACAACCAGAGTTGATAGAATTTTGGATACTGTTCGACTTACTCTTCGTTCAGATCTAATCAAAAAAACTATTTATATTGTGGATACACTAAGGCTTCTCGTTGATATTGAACCTGAAGTTGATTTGGAAATCAATATAGGTAAAGTGATTGAGTATTCACTAAATATTACCGATGAATCAGGAGAAGCGATTGGTAATGTAGAAGTATGGGTCAAAAATCCTTTAGTGTTCAATAATTTTTCTTTAGCCGGCAAAACAAATCAAAGCGGGAAATATGTTTATAAATACTTGATACCTGAAGGAACTAATCCTGTGGACTATGTTTTCGAATTTTATGTCAAAAAGGAGGGCTTTCGTCAGTCTGAAGTTCATAAACGTAAAGTCTATATTTATCCAAAAGGATTATTTTTAACAGTTCTTCCTTCGAAGGATTTGGTGCTGTTTCCTAATGATTCTACTTCTTTTATTCTGTATGTTCGAAATGCTGAAAACGAGCCAATTAGCGGTGCCGTAATATTTGTGCTGGATACGTTATCAGGAAAAACGAAATTTACAAAAGTTGATACAAGTGATGCAAGTAGTAGATTTATATATAGTATTAAAATTCCCGTTAGCGCAGCAGGTGAACATCATTATAAATTTGTAGTAAAAAAGTCTGATGAAAATACGGATACCCTTCATCGTAAAGTAATTATACAAAGTGGTTCTCGTTGCTGGACATATGCTTATGGAATGCTTGAATTTTGCATAGAAGGCGAAGGTAAATGGGAAACTGAAGAAGGCAAACCAATACTAAAAGCTAATAAAGCAATAATAATAAATGACCTGTTAATATTCGAAGGCGATCTTGCATTAGACACTGTTAATTTATCTTTGAAAGCTGACGGGAAATTCTACATTAAAGAGATTCCACTTCCTGGAGGTGGAATTGGCTCGTTCACGGTTGCCGAGGGATCTTATGAACTCGCATTTGCTGGTTCTAATGGCAAAATAACAAATTTTGCTAATGCTTTCCTTGAAAAAATTGCCGGCTTTGATATAAAGATTACAGATTTGCAATTAGTTGGTGGTAGAAAGGCTGAGGGGATAAAATTCTCTGCTAAAATGTCTATTCCCGGTATTGCAGCCGGTTGTAATGAAAAAGGTAGTGAAGAGCAGGAAACAGAATTTGAGTTGAAAGATTTGGAAATATCTAAAACCAAAGGGATCCAAATAGGTGGATTTAATGTGCAGAATTTAGGTTTTAAATCATTTCCGAACTTTTGCATTAAAGAACTTACTGGTAGTTACGATGATGAAAAAGATAAATTAGCTTATGGAGCTAACGTAAAGATCCCATTTGGAGAAGTTGGCGGTGGTCTCGCATTTTCAAAAGGAAAACTTGATAGTATAGGATTTCGACTTGAAGCTTCTTTTCCTCCACTTTTCGTAATAGGAACTTCAACTGTTGGTATAATGGGCTTCTTTGGACATATTTCGAACATAACTAAGCCTGACATAGAATTTGAACTTGGTGGAGTGCTTTCTGATATTACATCAGAAAGTTTGTATAAAATAGATGTGAGTGGACATTATAAATCTCCGAGTACAATAGGATTGAAAGGCGAAGGAACAATATTTAAAGACCCTCTTACCGGAAAATGGCAAATAAAAGGAGGTCTCCAAGGTAGTATCGATTTTGCTGAATATCAAATGGATCTATCAGGCAATATAAATGTTGGAACAAAAGATGAAAAAGAGTACTTGCTAAAAGCTGATGCTAATATGAAATATAATATGAAGCAAAGCAAGTTTTCTGGTGCAATGAGTGGTTCTATTACTTTACCGAAATTCAACGACGGCTGGCCCTACGATTGGATTAATTCTACACTTGGTTTACCTAAAACTACAACTGCAAGCGCAAGACTGATTTATGGGAATATGAAAACTCTTTGGGGTGATTCATATTTCCCTAGTCCTGTTGGGAATTTGAGATTTGTTTTGGATTTGAAGAAAAGCTGGGGTGAAGATGGTTTCTTTTTCTTCGAAAGAAGCACTCCAAGCTCAAAGATCGATGTGAAAGTTTACGAAGGTAATAATCTAATTTTGAATGGAGATTACACACAAAATATTTCTATTAATGATGATTGCGAGAAATTTGTAGTTAGAATTATTGGCAACACCAGAATTCCAGTTTCTGAGTTAAGGTCACCAGATGGTACAATATACAAAATAGGTAATCTCGACCCTAATAATTTAATCATACATTATGCTAATTCTAATAATGAAAACAAATCTTTTTGGACTATTACAAGTCCGAAAAAAGGTAAATGGATTATTACAGTGAAAGATGCACCAAGTAACTTCAGCCTCTACACATATATTTTTGATAAACCGCCTTTCTTCAGAATAGAAACGCATCAGAATAATAAAGATATTATTGTTACTTGGGAAACTTCCAGATTAAGCGAAACCGGCTCTATCGATTTATTTTTAGATAATGACACTTATGGCGAGAATGGTATATATATAAAAAGTGTAGATGCAAAGTTAGGATCAACAACATTAAGCGTAAGTGACTCGCTATCATTATGTCGTTATTTTGTTTATGCAGTTTATGTTGGTAATAACTATGCTCTATCAAGTTATAGTGAAAAACCTGTTTTAAATTCAAAAGCAATCCTTGCTGCACCAACAAATTTTACAGCAAAATATAACTCAATAACTGGCAAATATATAGCCGAATGGACACCTTCGCAAGACAATGATGTCGTAGGTTATATAATTTACTCTGTTGATGACTATGGTTATGAACAAGTTGTAGGAAGTGCCTCAAAAGGTCAATCGCGAGCAGAATTTTCAGTACCATCATACCTTATGTTTAAGGTCAAAATAGTTTCTTTTGACAAAGATGGACTCAAAGGATGCCCAACATCACCGCAAAAAATAATTGTCGGAGTAAACGATATTGAATCAATTCAAAGAAACAGTCTTAAAGGATTAATTATCTCCCCAAATCCTGCTTCGGGTTATATTGAAATACATCTTGATAACGTCATTCTGAGCGAAGCAAAGAATCCAGTCAAAATCTACAACACCTACGGCGAATGTGTGAAGACCGTAGGGTCGAATTGCAATGAACCCCTACAACGCATTGACGTATCCCATTTGCCTGTCGGGATTTATTTCATTCAAATTGGTAATTATTCAGAGAAATTTATGGTGGTTAGATGAGGATTTTGTAAATTTGTTCAAAAATTTTAAAAAGAAGTATGATGATTAAATTAAACAAGCTATTCTATTTTAATTTTTTATTCTTAATTTGTTTTGATATCTATGCAACAGAGAATTATTTTAATCTACAACTAAATTACCATATCAATAGGATGAGCTTAAAAGACCAGACAAATCAGTTAATTTACTTCGATTTATTGAATACTCTTGATAATCCGAAATTACAACTCAAAGGTTTTTATATGTCAGATGGACCTCATGGGATGAGGGATGGATATGCTACTTGTTTTCCTGTAAGTAAGGCAATAGCTGCTTCTTGGGATTTAGAACTTGCTAAAAAAGTTGCAAGCTCGATTGCAAGTGAATTCAATGCAACGAATAAAAACCAGATATTAGCACCATCATTATACCTTGAAAATGATCCACTAAATGGAAGGAATGCTGAAAGTTATGGCGAGGATCCTTTTCTGTGTGCTATGATGGGTGTTGCAAATGTCGAAGGTTTTCAAGAAAGTGGGTTGATTGCAACACCTAAGGCTTATATTGGAGAACTGATTCAAAATACCAGATTTACAGATACTATTTGGATGAATGATTACACAATAATAAATCATTATGGTTTCCCTTTTAAAAAAGCTATCCAAGAAGGCGGGGCACTTTGTATTATGAGTGCTTATCCAAAAGTAAATGGTATTTATGCGTCACATAATCAGCATTTGAACGAGGATATTTTGCGGAATATTTTTGGATTTCCATTCTATATGATTTCAGATTGGAATTCAGTTAAAGATATAAAGGCTGGAATCATAGGTGGGACTGACCTTGCTTTAGGTTCATCTTCTATTAAAGACAGTTTGTTCGAACTTGTTAGTTCAGGGCTTATCGAATATGCCAATTTTCATAGATCACTATCAAGAATATTGAAAACTAAGATTGTTGCTGGATTAAATCGTGAAGTATTACCAACAGATAAAGCAAAACTTAATAGTACAAAAAATAAACAAGTAGCATACGAAGCTGCTACGAAAAGCATAATATTATTGAAAAACGAAGATCATATTCTTCCTATTGATATTGGGAAAGCTAATTCGATTGCGTTAATCGGACCTGGTGCAGATGTTGCCTTGTTAGATGGATATGGGAGTAGTTGGGTAACCCCATTGGATGCAGTTACACCGAAGGAAGCTTTTTACAAAACTTTTGGATTTTGGCGAGTGGAATATGTTAAAGGTTGTGATATTAACAGCACAGATACTTCGTTGTATATGAGGGCAATTGAAACAGCAAAAAGCAACGAATATGTGGTGTTCATTGGTGGATTAGACCATACACAAGAAGGTGAGGATATTGATAGGGTTGGAAATTCCATAGAGTTACCAGATTGCCAGCAAAATCTAATAGTAAGATTAGCAGAAGCCAATCCTAATATCATTGTTGTGATAGAAAGCGGAGGTACGGTATCTCTGTCTAAATCTATTGATAAAATCAAAGGTTTAATTTATGCATTTTATCCTGGACAAGAAGGCGGCAAGGCAATTGCTGATATTGTTTTAGGATTGGAAAACCCATCGGGTAAACTTCCTACAACTATTCCAATGAATCAAAGTCAATTGCCCGTTAGAGATAAAGATTTCAATAATGACTATGGTGGTGGATATTTTTGGTTCGATAGAAACAATTTGAAGCCACGGTTTCCTTTTGGTTTTGGTTTAAGTTACACAGAATTTCAAATTTCAGATTTTAAATTAGATAAGGACATAAATACTGCCGGCGAAAAAATAAAAATCAGTTTTAAAGTTAAGAATATCGGCACAATGAAAGGTGCCGAAGTTGTTCAAGCCTATTTTAGTCCATTTCAATCAAATAGTAAATATTTGAAGGGATTTAAAAAAATTTACCTCCAACCTAATGAAGAAGTAGTCGAAACTATTGAAATTATGCCTCAAGACTTATTTATTTATGATACTTTGATTAATCAATATAAGTTTCCCGAAGGCAAATTTACAATCTTAATTGGAAATTCATCAGAAAATATTCTTTATATAAAAGATATCACGATAAATCAATCTTCAAAGCCGGATTTGGTTATCAATAAGGTATTTACAATTCCACCTTCACCAAAACCTGGCGACACTGTTTGTTTTGGTATAATAGTTGCAAACTATGGAACAAAAGAAATTACGAATTCAAAACTCGATATAATTATTGAAAGCTCTAACTTGGGTAGTTTTTTAAATGATACAATAGTAAGTAGTATTAAGCCAAATAGCATTTTATTTTTAATATCTAATTACTTTGTTATTCCAAAAGATTATGATAAGCCCCAAATAGAATGTAGAATAACAATTAAACCACAAAAAATTGAAGAAGTATATACTGATAATAATTCAAGAAATCACATTATTAATGTTTTCAATCCACAATTTATCAATCCATTATTATTAAATATAGCTTTTCACAAACCTGTGACAGCTTCTTCGGTAAGTGATTCTACCACACTACCTGAATATGCAGTCGATGGATTACGTAATTCTCGATGGTCATCGGAATTTGCCGACAACCAATTTTTTATTATCGATTTAGAGAAAACTTACAATATACATAGGATAGAAATTGATTGGGAATGGGCTTATGCCAAATCATATAGCATTCTTACTTCAATTGATGGTAAAAAATGGGTGAAAATTTATGGGACTGAATTTTCGCAAGGAAAAACAGAAGAATTTTACGTATATCAATTAGCTCGATTTATAAAAATTGAATGCACAAAAAGAGGCACCCCCTGGGGATTTTCAATTGACGAAATTGTTGTGAATGGTATTCCATCTTATCTTAGTAATATTGAATTCGATAATAATTATAATTCAAATATTAGGATATATCCTAATCCAGCTAACAGTATCATAAATGTTGAAATATCAGACAATTTACCTAGTTATAATGATTTTCATTACAATTTATTTGACATAAAAGGGACAGAATTAACTAATTTTACTAAGGTTTATGCTGATTTTGGCACAAATAATATTGTTATTAACATTAGTAATTTATCAGCAGGCAAATATTTCTTAAAAATTGGTAATGAAGTAATTGGTTTTATTAAATTATAAAACTGAAATAATAAGGTCGATTAAAATGTGGAAATTTGTTGTTGTCTTTTTACTTTTATTTTTAAATGTAAATATAATAAATGCAAAAATATTTGAAGTTACCAACACAAACTCAGTTGGCAAAGGTTCGTTGAATGAAGCCATTAATTTATGTAATTCAAATTACGAAGCCGATACAATAGTCTTTAAATTGCCAAAATCTGATAATAATTATGACGAAAAGTCTAATAGATGGACTATTTTACTCAAAGAATCTTTGCCGTACTTAACAACAGGATATATTTATATTGATGGCTTATCTCAGAATATATTTTTAGGAATTTCAAAGGAAGCACCTTCTATAATTATCAAAAACGCTAATAATTTAGAATTTGCCTTTGGTATTTTTTCTCCAAACAATAAAATTTCGGGTCTGATAATCCAAGGTTTTAAATACGGTATTTTGATTTATACAGAATATGCAAAAAACAACATAATATTAAATAATATAATTGGTACTTTCGAAGTCGACAATGAAAATTTAGCCAATGAAAATGGAATATTAATTAGTGGAAATTCTACAAACAACGTTATTGAAAATAATCTTATTTCGGGGAATACTCAAAATGGGATAATGATATTTTCGAGTAGTAATAACAAAATAGTAAATAATAAAATAGGTTCAGATATTTGGGGAGTGAAGGCTAACCCCAATCTTGTGGGAATATCAATATCCAAATCTGAAAATAATGAAATTGGTCCGAAGAATATAATTTCGGGCAACAAGGATATTGCAGTATTATTAGTTGGGAAAAACACTCGTTTAAATAGAATTATCGGTAACCTTATTGGAACTGATTCTTCAGGAAAAAAAATTCTCCATAACGACAAAGGAATAGTAATAAAAAGCTTGGCTAATTCGAATCAAATAGGCGGTTCACAATTACACGAAAGAAATATCATTTCCGGTAATCTACAAATTGGGATATATATCGAAGCTGCCGATAGTAATGTGATAATTGGGAATTATATAGGGACAGATATCACCGGTACAAATAAAGTTGCTTCAGATAATGACTCTTTAATGCAAGGCAATGGAGTTGAATTTAATATTGTAGCTAAGTATAATAGGTTGGGTGGAGTGTCATTTAACGAAAGAAACATAATTTCTGGAAATAAAGTTTATGGAATTGTTTACTATGGCAATTGTAGTTATAATTCTGCAATAAACAATTTTATAGGAACCGATTATACAAGCAAAAATCCATTACCAAACGCAACGGGAATTTGTTTTGATTGTGCTTCTAATCATAATGATGTCATTAATAATGTTATTTCGGGTAATATCAGCTATGGTTTGTTCTTTGTAACCAGAGGAACCAGCCACAATAGAATGTTTGGTAATATGGTAGGTGTTGACTCGAGTGGCACAATTGCAGTGCCAAACGACATTGGAACGGTTGTTTCGACTGGTGCAGCATATAATATTATAGGCGGTGAGAAAACCGAAGATAGAAATATATTTTCGGGAAACAAATTAAGTGGCCTTATGATAACAAATACATTAACAGAATATAACATAGTAAAAGGGAATTACTTCGGAACTGATATTACGGGAACAAAAAAAATACCAAATTTGTATGGAATAATGCTTTCTTCGTTTCCCAAACATAATACAATAGACAGCAATCTAATTTCGGGTAACTTAATGACTGGAATTATTCTAAATGAGCAAGCTGATAGCAATTTGATTATTAACAATCTTATTGGTACCGATATAACTAAAAAGAATAATCTTGGTAACGGTTCAGTGGGTATTTATATTGATAATGCATCATGTTCGAACATTATTGGAACAGATACAACGGGCAATGTAATCGCTTACAACATCGGGGCTGGAATATTATTGCAACACTATAGGACAAAATATAATCGTATTTCTTGTAATTCAATATATGAAAACAAAGGTTTAGGTATTGATATTTTTCCCTATGGTCCGAATAAAAATGATTATAAAGATACTGATGATGGCACACAAAATATGTTAAATTATCCAATTATTGAACTTTGCAGTTATGATGACTTTTCCCAGTATTTAACAATTCAAGGAACTGTTGATTGCTCATATCCCGAATTTTCGATAATAGAATTATTTGAATCCTATAAAAGTAGTAATAATTCTTATGCCCAAGGCAAGAAATTTTTAGGTATAGCAATACCGAATTCTGAGGGAAATTGGAAAACCATAATAAGTAATACACCTAAAATTGATCAAATCGTTGCTATTACAATAGATAAATTTGGAAACACTTCTGAATTTTCTGAACCAAGTAGTACAATAACAGGTTTTGATGAAACAATACCTTTTAATTTTGATCTTGTTTTTTATCCAATCCCATCTATTGATAAATTGATTATTAGAAATTCAAAAAATACTCTAAAAGATTGTATTATAAGTATCTTTACAATTAATGGAGAACTTGTAAGTAAGAAAGAATTTAAGAATAATGAAACAGATTTAATAATTTTAGAACTAAAAGACTCAAATGGATCAAAATTATCAAATGGGGAATATCTAATATGTATCTATGATATTAATAAATTACTTACTTTTTGCAAACAAATAATTGTTAGATAAGGGAAATAAAATGAAAAAAATATTATTATTAGTAATAATTATTTTTGCAAAAGTAAATATAAATGCTTCTAAATTCACTGTTATCAACACAAAAAGCAATGGTGCCGGTTCTTTAAGGAGTGCGATTGATAGCTGTTTATTAAATCCTGGATTGGACACAATTGACTTCAACATCCCTGTTTCAGACAAAGGCTTTAATCAAAAAAATAGAGTCTGGATAATAGTATTAAATGAAATGCTTACTCCAATAAGTACTGATAGCTTGTTGATTGATGGATTTTCTCAGACAAATAATCAAGGAGATAAAAATATTGATGGACCCGAAATATATATCAGTGGGAATAATAACTCAGTGGAAGTGGGCTTCTCTATAATGAATGCATCTAACATTACAATTCGTGGTTTTATAATCTCGGAATTTTTGTATGGGATACAGGTTTTTGGTCGTGGTAGTAAAAATATTATAATTACAGGTAACTATATTGGCACTGACGCCAAAGGAATTGAGAGAAAAAGAAATTACGTTGGAGTGGAACTTTTAAGCGGTGCTAACAATAATACGATAGGAGGAAAAACATTAATAGAAAGAAACTTGATTTCGGGCAATGAATATGCGGGGATAAGAATTAGCGATGCTGATAGTAACATAATTATAGGGAACTATGTAGGAGTGGATAGAACTGGTAAGTTCTCTGTATATAATTATGACGGCATAACAATAGAAGGTACCTCTCGTGGTAATAGGATAGGTGGGCGATTAAAAGAGGAAAGAAACATAACGTCAGGAAATATCGCTTACGGCATTGATGTGTTTGGCGCTGGAGCAAAATATAACTTAATTCAAGGGAATTACATTGGAACAGACGAAAGTGGTAATTATGCCATTCCCAATACTTATGGAATATTATTTGACGATAGGTCATCATTTAATCAAGTAGGTGGTCGAAACCCTGGTGAAGGGAACTTGATTTCGGGAAACACAGCATTTGGTGCTTATTTCTATAATAACGGTACTAACAATAATTATTTGATTGGAAACTTCATAGGAACAGATGCAACCGGTATTTTTGCAATCCCAAATGAAACTGGTGTCCATATTGATGGTGCAACTTATAGCAATTTGATTGATAGTAATCTTATTTCAGGTAATTCAGCAAATGGTATTACTATTTTTGCAACAAACACTAATTTTAATATTATTATAAAAAACAAAATTGGAACTGATGTTAGTGGCGCTAAACCGCTTGGTAATGGTTTTGATGGAATCCGTATCACTCAAGGTCCGGCTTACAATTTCATTGGTGGTTCTCCTCAAACAGCCAATATTATTGCTTTTAATGGTAGAAACGGTGTCTCAGTTGAATCCGAAAAATCAGATTATAATCTAATTTCATGCAATAGTATTTTTCAAAATGGAAATCTAGGAATAGATCTATCACCTGATGGAATAACTTTTAACGACGCTGGCGATAGTGATTTTGGTCCAAACGATAATCTAAACTATCCATACATTATTAAAAGCTACTTCGATGATATTTCTGGTAAGTATATAATTAATGGTTATTTAGATACAAAGGATATTAAGAATTCTGCAATAGAGATTTACTTAGCAGATTATAATGAAAAGGGAATTGGGCAAGGGAAAAAATATATTTCAACCACTTTCCCAAATGAAAATGGGTTTTGGAGTGATTCTGTTTTAGCTAAAAAGGGAGATTCAATTATTGCATTAACTGTACAATACTACAAATCAGACATTTCTCCATTAGGTTTTTATGGTAATTCTTCAGAATTTTCTCCAAGTTTCAATATAATTCAAAATATAAATGAGAATTTAAGTACGGAAAAAATTATTATCTACCCCAACCCAGCTTCGGGTTATATTGAAATACATCTTGATAACATCATTCTGAGCGAAGCGAAGAATCCAGTCAAAATCTACAACACCTACGGCGAATGTGTGATAACCGTAGGGTCGAATTGCAATGAACCCCTACAACGCATTGATATTTCACATTTGCCCGCAGGCGTGTATCTGTTGCGTATTGGACAGCAAACAGCAATGTTTGTAAAGATTTAGTTTAGAATTTTTATAAGATTGCCCCGTCTTAGAAAAAGTTGGCACAAAAGCAGGAGAAACAAGAAATAGAGCAATCAGACAAACGAGTAAAGAAGTCTCAAAAAGATTACAGTTTGGTCTTTAAATTGCAGGTAGTAGAGGAAGTATAAAAGGGCTACTTAACCTACTTGCGGTCGGACGAAGGGAATTGCTATTTGACCTTCATAACAGATGCATACTCAAGGAAAATCGTCGGATACAATATAAGTGATAATCTTATGGCTGAAAACACTATAAAAGCATTAGAAATGGCAATTAAAGGACGTAATTATACCAATAGATCATTAATCCATCACTCGGATAGGGGACTGCAATATTGTAGCAAAGAATATGTAGAAACAGCAAAGAAGGCTAATATAACATTGAGTATGACAGAGACATCGAGCCCATATGATAATACATTAGCAGAAAGAATGAACAGGACATTAAAAGAGGAATTTAATTTGTATAAAACATTAAAAACAAAATCACAAATTGAAAATGTAGTCAGATAAGCAGTTGAGTTATATAATTGCTATAGACCACATTCGTAATTAAATTTTGCAACGCCAAATGAAGTACATAAAAATCCCCAACTACTCGGGGCAATTGGGGAATATTTGTTTTATTAAATCTGTCAGCTTATTTTAGGACGTTTCAACTATACCAAAACTAATCATTAATTTCCATCATCAGTTTTTTCTGACGGCGTGCGGCTTTGATGCGCGACATTCTTTTTTCGACCGAAGGCTTAGTATAAGCTGTACGTTTTTTATACTCACGTAATATTCCTGAGCGTTCGTATTTTTTCTTGAAACGCTTCAAAGCACGGTCGATATTTTCATTTGTTTGAAGTGTTACGCCTATCACTGCTTAATTTCACCTACCTTTCGTGCAGATAATTTAAGTTTAACATAATTTATGATAATTTTTCAATTAAACGTTTTTCGTTGTTTTTTTCGAATTGAACAACAATGGAAAATCCACCATTGCTGGTAACTTCTTTGTCGCGAACAATACCAACATCATCCCATACTGCGTGGTAAATAACATCGCCAATTTTATATTCGTCGCGTGGGTTATATTTTTTTGCATCTTCGCGAGTAATATGAATAATTGCTTTAGATTTGTCCTGCTCTTGCTCGATAGCATCAAGATTTACAAGCTGTGAATGGCGGCTTCTTGTGCATCGAGCCCATTGATGACGTCCGCTCTCCGTTTCAATTGGTTCACCGATAAGTTCGTGTTTAGTTTCTTTCATTAAAAAAGGTGAGTATAAAGTAATGTACTTTGCTCTACGAGACCTTCTTTTTATGGCCATAGTAAACTCTTTTTGAAAAAGAACAAAAATTATATACAAAATTACAAAAAAATTTGGTGAAAATCAATAAATTTATTAATATGCTATTTTAAAAAAGCATAAAATAAATATTCCACCAAAATTATTTTCTAATCATTACTTTATCAAGTTCAATTCTTTCCCGACCTCAGCAAAAATCTCTAAAATTTTATCCAAATGTTCTTTTTCGTGAGATGCCATATATGATGTTCTCATCATACTCATATTAGGTGGTACACCCGGTGGAATAAATGCATTTACAAACACGCCTTTATCGAATAATTTTCTCCAGAAAACAAATGCTATATCAACTTCTCCAACAATTACAGGAACAATAGCTGTCTTGCTTTCAACAATTCGGAACCCAAGCGATTTAAATCCATCACGCATATAGTTTGCGTTCCAAATAAGCTTATCAACAAGCTCTGGTTGTTCTTCGAGTATATCGAGAGCTGCAAGTGATGCTGCGCAAGAAGCGGGAGTTGGGCTGGCACTGAAAATTATCGCCGGTGAATTATGTTTTAGGTAATTTATAACTCTCTCAGGGCCACCAACAAATCCTCCGAGCGAAGCAAATGTTTTGGAAAAAGTTCCCATCACTAAATTTTGCTTTATATCCTGGTTATAGTAGCTGTGTGTGCCACGCCCACCCTTGCCAATTACACCAGTTGCGTGAGCGTCATCAACAAGTACACGAGCACCATATTTTTCCGCAACTGCAATTAAATCTGGCAAATTTACAATTTCTCCTGTAACAGAGAAAACTCCATCTGTTACAATGAATTTGCCTTGGTTTTCAGGTATAGACAGAAGCACTTTTTCAAGGTCTTCCATATCATTATGCTTATAGCGTTTGAATTCGGCAAAGGCGCCTTTTGCCATCATTGCACCGCTTACAATGCAAGCGTGGTTTTCTTTATCCGAAATAACAACATCACCTTTTTGTGCAAGCGTTGAAATTACACCGAGTGCTGTCTGGAAACCAGTGCTAAATAGCAAAACTGCTTCGGTGTTTAAAAATTTCGCAAGACGTGATTCAAGCTCATTGTGAAGGTCGAGTGTTCCTGTAAGGTAGCGTGAACCTGAACAACCTGTTCCGTATTTTTCTATTGCTCTATGTGCTGCTTCTTTAACTCTTGGATGAGCGGTTAGCCCTAAGTAATTGTTAGAACCAGCCATAATCATTTTACGTCCGTATATCGAGACAACTGGTCCCTCGTTTTCTTCAATTGCGTGAAAATAAGGATATAAGCCTTGGGCTTTGACTTCATCGGCTCGCGTAAATGCAAAACATTTTTCAAAAATATCCACTTTCATCCCTTTATATTACTAATTTTTCAAATTGACTTGCAAAGTTATAAAAAAAATCTAACTTAAAAAAGAATTAACTTAATTAACGATTTCTTAATAATGAAAATGGGTCTTTATAATGAAAGATGTCCAACACTTTGAAAATGTTGGACATCCTGTTATTTAATTGTTTATAAAACTATTAATCTAAGAAATGCACGAATAAACCATCACGCAATTTAGGTTCAAACCAAGTTGATTTTGGTGGCATAATTTTGCCTGCGTCGGCTATAGCCATAAGTTCATCAATAGAAGTTGGATACATAGAGAAAGCAATAGCCATCTCGCCAGAACTTACACGCTTCTCAAGCTCGCCCAAACCACGAATACCGCCAACAAAATCAATACGTTTGCTTGTTCGGGGATCATCTATTCCTAAGATTGGATCTAATACGAATTTTTGTAATATTGATACGTCTAAATTTTCTACGGGATCTTCTATGTGGAAAAGTTTTTCTTTTGCATCTAAGCTATACCATTGCCCATCTAAATACATACCGATTTGTCCTTTTTTCTTTGGTGCAAATTGACCTTCTTGTTTATTGAGCTCGAATAAATCACCAAGGCGAGCTAAGAATTCTTCTTTAGAAAGCCCATTCAAATCCTTTACCAAACGATTATAATCCATTATATAAAGTTGGCTTGCTGGGAAAAGAACTGCAAGGAAAAAGTTATATTCTTCTTCACCTGTGTGATTTGGGTTTGCCTGCTGACGTTCGCGCCCTACTATTGCTGCTGCTGCTGAACGATGGTGACCATCAGCTACATAAAATTTATCCACACCTGCCAGAATTTCACGTATTTTGGAAATATCGTTCTTATCTGTTATCAGCCATACTTGATGACGAATGCCGTCAGTAGTGATTATGTCTGTATTTGGCTTATTTTCTATATAACGATTAACAATTGCATTAATTTCAGCATTGTCTTTGTATGTCAGGAAAATAGGTCCAGTATGGGCGTTCGTTACACGGACGTGTTGGCAACGGTCTTCTTCTTTATCTTTGCGTGTTTTTTCGTGTTTTAAAATTACATTATTCCAATAATCATCCACAGAGGCGCAACCAACTAAGCCATATTGAGTTCTATCAAACATTGTTTGAGCATAAATATAATAGTATGGTTCTGGGTCTTCTAAAAGCACTTCATCGCGGATAAGCTTTTGCAAGTTCTCTTTTGCTTTTTCGTAAACTCGTGGATCATAAAGATCAATAGAGGGATCTAAATCAATTTCTGGTTTACCTACGTGAAGAAATGAAAGTGGATGACCTTTTGCTTCCAGGCGAGCTTCTTCGGAGCTTAGGACATCATATGGTTTTGCTGCAACTTCTGCGGCAAGTTCTGGTTTCGGTCTATATGCTTTAAAAGGACGGAATATAGCCATTTTAATACCTTTATAATTAATGATTACTTTTCAAAACATCAATTACTTTTTGAGCGATTTCCTCACCAACACGATTCTGTGCTTCGACGGTGGATGCACCAATATGTGGAGTAACTGAAACACGTGGATGATTAATCAAAGCAGTTTGGGCTTCTGTTGGTGGTTCGTTTTCGAAAACATCGATACCAGCAGCGGCAACTTTGCCAGACTGAAGACCGTCAAGTAAAGCTTTTTCGGATACAACACCGCCACGGGCACAATTTATAATAATAACGCCATCTTTCATCATTGAAATTTCTTTTTCACCAATAGCAGGACCTTCACCTTTTATAAGTGGCATATGTAGCGAGATAAAATCGGATTGAGTAATTACTTCCTCTTTGCTTACAAGTTTCACATCAAGATTAGTTTCTGTTACAAACGGATCGTGAGCTATAACTTTCATACCTAAACCAATAGCGCGTTTTGCGACTTCCTTACCGATGTTTCCAAAACCAAGTAAACCAAGTGTTTTACCAGTTAGTTCAATACCTTTTGAATATTCTTTCTTGGGCCATTTGCCTTGACGCATTTCTATATTGCTTTGATTAAGAAAGCGTGAAACAGCAAACATATGTGCAATAGCAAGTTCTGCAACAGATATTGATGAAGCACCAGGTGTATTCAGAACAGGAATGCCTTTTGATTTAGCATATTCAACATCGATATTATCTAATCCAACACCGCCGCGTGCAATTGCTTTGAGATTTTTACCAGCTTCGATAACTTCTTTTGTTACTTTTGTTGCGGAACGAACAATGATTGCATCATATTTCTCAATCTCATTTAATAACTCTTCAGGCGTTAACTTGGTTTCGACAACTTCAAACCCAGCTGCTCGAAGCATATCAGCTCCAATTTTTTCGATGCCGTCAGTTACTAATATTTTCATTTCGTTCTCCTTGTGAAATTATTAAACATTTTGGAATAAACTTTTTCTGTTTATTCCAAAAACTTATGCAAAGATAAATATTATAAAATTGAAAAAAAAATTATTATATTTGAACAATTTATCTCGATTTAAATTATGCAGGTAAACAAAAATAAATATACTATTGAAGAGTATCAAATACCAATTAGAAATTTTAATATTTATACAAAAAAAATTCACGTTGTTGGTTCGTTAAGCTATAATTACGCACTGATATTTTTGCACGATGGGCTTGGATGTGTTGAAAGTTGGGGTGATTTCCCACTTGAGCTTTCGCAAGAACTCGGCATAGATGCTTTGCTCTATGATCGTCGTGGTTACGGGCGATCATCTTCTTACGATTTTTCAGGCAAAGTAGAATACTTGAAAGATGAAGCTTTGTTTGTTTTGCCTGAAATTTTGGATGCATTCAAAATAAGTTATCCAATTTTTATCGGGCAAAGCGATGGCGCCACAATATCTTTGATCTTTGCAGGAATTTATAACAATTTGAAATCAATAATTGTCTCCATTGCAGCTCATACTTTTGTTGAAAATATTACAATTGATGGTATTAAAAACCTGATAAATAAATACACACAGGGAAAATTCAAACAAAAGCTAAATGAACTTCACTTTGGTAAAGCTGATACTTTATTCAAAGCTTGGACTTCTACGTGGCTTATGAGAGAGTTCCTAAATTACAATATATTTGATTATGTTAGGAAAATACATTCTCCAATTTTGCTAATTCAAGGTGATAGTGATGAATTTGGTAGCCTTGCCCAAATTCGTTCTGTTATTGATAACGCTCCTGCTGAAACCGAGGTGCATGTTTTTGATAATTGCGGTCATTTCCCTCATATTTCTCATAAAAATGAGCTTATAGAGACCTGTAAAGAATTTATCATAAAGCATTTAGGTAAATCTTAAATCTATTTGAATCGAATTGCCCTGACTGGGCTTATTTTTGAAGCAATAAAAGCTGGCAAAATAGATGCCATAAGCACCAAAATTAGAGTTAAAATTGAAACTGAAATATAATGAATTGCTGAGATTTGTATTGGCAGTGTATCCAAGAAATATATCTCGCTTTTTAAATGAATGAATTTAAATTGTTGTTGTAAAAAACTAAATGTAAAAGAAATAACACATCCAATTAAAACACCAATAATACCTATTTGCAGCCCTTGATTTAAAAAAATTCGAATAATCCCATTTCGACTTACACCAAGTGAACGCAAAATACCTATGCTGCGTGTTTTTTCGATGACTGTGATAATCAAGGTTGTGATTATATTTAGCATTGCAACAAGTGAAATGATCCCAAGTACTAGCGGGATTGGCTCCTTTTGCAACTCAATCCAAGCAAAAAGCGATGAGTGGATTTCATAATATGTCAAAGTCCAAAATGGGAAACCTAAAAATTGCATAATTTGGTTAGAAATAGAAGAAGCTTGAGTAATATCATCAAGAACAACTTCAATTTTGGTTGCAGCATTATCTTCTAAATTAAAAAGCTTGCGTGCAGTACCGAGCGGTATTAAAACAAGCGTCTCATCATAGCGCACCATACCTGTTTTGTATGTTCCAATAATTTTAAATTGTCTTATTTTCGATTTAGGTAAGCTATCTTGTATTTGTATGAAGTAGACAAATACATTATCGCCAATCTCAATAGCAAGCTTCTTTTGCAGTGGTTCGCCAAGAATTAGCTCACGAGCAGTGTCACTCGAAAAAACAGCCTTACCGTGCTTAATATATCTTCGGAAATCGATTATATCGTTGCTTGGATTATAAGATTTTATAAGCACTCCGTCGATAAAATTTTTGGAACGAATAAGCCCTTCTCGCTCGGCAACTTCCTGCAAATCATTAATATTTTTAAACTTAGTTTTTATTTTTTTTGATATTTCATTTGCATTTTTAATTGGCTCTTTATTGTTTTGATAAATTACAATATGTGAGGTAAATTTTGTTGTCGTCGAACGCAATTCTTGCTCAAAACCGTTTAAAATCGCGAGACTAAGCAAAAGAGCTAGTACACCTAAAATAACACTTAAATACGAAACAAAACGAGCAAACGCAAGGAAACGGCTTTTTTGCGAGATAGCAAATTTATTTGATATGTAGCGATATAAATTCATTAATGATTAACTCTTTAAGTATAGACAAAAATAACATAATTTAGATTAGCAAAAGAAATAAATTATAAAGCATAATAAAATAATTTATAAATTTCAATAAATGCATTATTTTAGCGTTATTTAAAAATATTAAAAAGTCAAAATATAATTGAAATTTATGGATAAGAAATTTAAGATTTTAGTTACAAACGATGATGGTATAGATGCTCCGGGAATTAATGCTTTAGCATTAGCAATGCAAGAATTAGGTGAAGTAATTGTAGCTGCACCAGACCGCCAGCAAAGCGCTGTCGGACATGCTTTAACAGTGGCACGCCCTTTGCGAGTAACGAGAGTTAAGCGAAATGGAGTAATTTTCGGTTTTGCAATTGATGGTAGCCCCTCGGATTGTGTAAAAATAGCTTTATCAAATTTGTTAGAAGAGAGACCAGATTTAGTAATTTCAGGGATAAATCACGGACAAAACACTGCAATTAATATTCTTTATTCTGGGACAGTTGCCGCAGCAACAGAGGGGATGCTTGCTGGGATCCCATCTATAGCAATTTCGCTTGCTTCGCACGATGCAAGTTTACCTCTCGATGCTGCAGCAGAGTACGCAAAGATTGTTGCCCGAAAATTGCTTTTTAGTAATTTAAAACCTAATTTTTTACTCAATGTAAACGTCCCTGCAATACCAAAGGAAAAAATTCGTGGTATTAAAGTAACAAAACATAGTTCTTCATACTGGAAAGATACTTACGAAATGCGTTTAGATCCTTTTGGACGCAAATATTTTTGGTTTGCTGGTGAATATTGCATAGAAAATACTGATGATTTAGAAACAGACGATGCAGCTTTATCAAACGGTTATGTAACAATAACACCAGTGCATTTTGATTTTACTAAATACGATATTTTAGACAAATTAAGTGCTTTTGAGGAATAATTATGGCAAAAGTTATAGCCGTTGAAGATATTCAGGACGGGATGATAAATGCAGAACCTATTGTCAACCGCTACGGGCAAACTCTTCTTGCAGCCGGCGTTGTTCTTAATCAACAACATGCAACTTTTCTTAAAACTTGGAACATACGCACTATAAAAGTTAGTGCAGGAGCCGAAGAAGAGGAAAATCCCGAAGTTACAGAAGAAATGAAGCAACTTATATTGGATAAAATTTCTAAAAGAACAGATTGGACGCCACGAATTCCGATCGAAGAGAATCTATTTAGAGTTGCAATTATTCACCATGCAAAAAGAATGTCGAAAAAAAAGTAAAAAATTATGGACGTTATTAACAAATTAATAGCTCGTGCAGACGAATTCCCAACTCTGCCAACAATATATGCAACTCTTTCGGATGTGATTTCCAATCCACGCTCGACTGCAAATGATGTTGCTAATATTATTGCCGAGGATCAAGCCGCCGCAGCAAAAGTACTGAAGGCTGCTAATTCTCCAATTTATGGATTCCGTGGTCGTATTACAACCATTTCGCAAGCGATAATTTTCATTGGTTTTGAGGAAGTCCGCAATTTAGTAATCGCAATGGGGATAATTGATGTTTTCCGCAAAATGAAAGGCAATTTCCCTGTAAATCCAGTGGATCTTTGGAAACATTCTATTGCCGTTGGGATAATTACACGGCTTTTGGGCAAATCATTGCGAATTACAAATTTAGAAAATTACTTTTTGGCTGGAATTCTTCACGATATTGGCAAACTTCTATTCTTGAAATTTATTCCAGACGACTATGCAAAAGCTATTGAATATGCAATTGAAAAAAACTTGCCTGCACGCGAGGCTGAAAACTCTGTGCTTGGCATAAACCATTTAATCGCCGGCGAACTCCTTGCAGAACGCTGGAAACTACCGCAAACGCTTAAAGATGCTATACGCTATCATTCTGTCGGTAAGGTTGATAACGCTAATAACGTTCTCGTTTCCTGCGTGCATATTGCCAATACAGTTGCTTCACTTTTTGAATTAGGTCAAGCGGGCGATGATATCATACCAACACCAAATTTAGATGCATGGAAAGCTTTAAATTTACAAGATGATTTTTGGTCAAAACATTATGATAGTTTAATCTTAGAATATGAAGCTGCAATAGGTGTTTTTCTTTTAAACTAATTTTAATCGAAATATGGAAATTGATTATCCAATAGGCTATCTGCAAAAAATCTATTACGAGGCAATACAAGAGTATATTGCTAACGACAAATTTTTAAACAGACTTCCTGAAGTTTTACGACAAGGATTAAATGTATTCCTGAAATTTCCCAACACGCAATCTGCTGCAATTTTTCTTTTGCGCGATGGTTCATTTGATTTTGAACTACACAGCTGCTACCCTGAAAAAAGCGAAGTAGAAATTAAAGAACTTTTTAACTATTACGTTCATTTAGGAACAATTGGCGAGGCATTGGCTACAGGAAACATAGCAACTGGTTCATTCGAAAACAATGGCATTAGTTCAATTTCTGTTCCTCTTGTCGCTTCGTGGGGCGTGCTCGGGTTAGTGCTACTTAATACAACTGATGCAAGCTTATTGAATACTGAACTTAAAGTTTCGACTCAGCTCTTCGCCAGAATACTTTCATCTAATATTGAAAACATACTTTTGCAACAGAATTTGAAAGCTACAACTTCTGTTCTCGAACAAAAAGTTGCAGCTAAAACTATGGATCTTGCTCAAAGCCGGCGAGAGCTTAAAGCAATTTTCGATGCTGTGCAAACTGGCATAATTATTCACGATTGGGATACATTTAAAATAACCAAAATCAATCCTGTTGCACTGGATTTGATCAAAATTGAGGAAAATAAAATCATAGGACGACATATTTTTGAGTTCCTTGAGCAAATCGATTATAATTCAAAAAAATTTTCATCAGAGACTAATTATAACTTTGAGTCTTATCTAATAAATATTGAAGGCGAGAAAATACCAATTATTCGCACAACTTCTTTTGTAAATTTAGGTACATTAAAACAACGTATAGATTGCTTTATCGATATTACTGAACTCAAAAAATACCAAGATGAACTAAAAAAAATGAACGAAACACTTGAACTTAAAGTTCAAGAAAGAACTCTCGACCTGCAAATTTTAGTCAAAAAGCTCAAAGATGAAATTGAACAGCATAATAAAGTACAGCAAGAACTTAAATTTATGCTCGATAAAGAAAAAGAGCTAAACCAAATGAAAACGCGCTTTGTAAGTATGGTTTCGCACGAATTTCGCACACCTCTAACAGTAATTCGATCGGCTGCTCAAATGATTAGGAAATATCACGATAGTTTGACAAAAGAAGAAAAAATAGATTATTTGAATAGAATTTTAGGGACTGTTGATAATTTGACAGATTTAATTGAAAATGTATTGTTTATAGGTAAGGAGAAAGAAAACAAAACTGAAATTGACGCAAAAGAAAAGATAGATTTAATTCGATTTACTGAAAATCTAATTAATGAATTTGAAAGCACTTTGCTTTACAGACGCGAAATTAATTTTAGTACAATTGGTTATCGCGACAAAGTGGAAACTAATGAGCGTTATTTGCGATTAATATTGATGAATTTACTTTCAAATGCTGCAAAATACTCATCACGAGATACACCAATTGAGTTAAAGTTATATTTCAATGATGATAATTATACTTACCAAGTTACTGATTATGGCATAGGCATTCCAGAGGATGAACAAGAGAAAATATTCGAGTTATTTTATCGTGCTGAAAATGTCGGGAAAATTTCGGGGAGTGGAATTGGTTTGCAAGTAGTTTTGAATTCGCTACAGAAACTAAACGGTAATTTAGATTTATCAAGCAAATTAAATAAAGGAACAACTTTCACAGTTACTATACCTTATTGTGCGGAGAGTTAATATGAAAAAGAAAATATTAGTCATAGAAGATGAAGATAATATTAGGCAAGATATAGCTAAAATTTTATCAATGCAAGGTTATGAGATTTTCCAAGCAGAAAATGGACGCGAAGGTATAAATCTTGCATTTACTCACATCCCTGATTTAATTATTTCAGATATAATGATGCCCGAACTTGATGGTTATGCTGTTTTAGAAGAGTTGCAAAAATCTCCAAGCACAAACACTATTCCTTTTATATTTCTTTCAGCAAAATCATCAAGGAATGATGTCCGTGAAGGTATGAATTTAGGTGCTGATGATTATATTACAAAACCATTTGATTTCGACGAACTTATCGAAGCAGTAAATAAACGACTCGAAAAAGCTGAAAACACTGTAAAAAAATTTAGCACTAAATATGAAGCGCTTGCCGAAAGCCTTCGCCATTATATGCCGCACGAAATACGCACACCAATTAATGTTATACTTGGATTATCTGATTTCTTACGAAAAAATTATGACCAGACTAATTATAAAGAAGCACGTGATATTTTACTTAATATAAATGAATCTGCAAAACGTTTACAAAGACTTTTCGAAAATTATTTGTTTTATGCTAATTTGGAACTTATAGCAACTGACACAAAAGAAGTCGAAAAGCTTCGTTCCAAACAAACTCCACTTGCGGAGTATTTGTTGCGCGACATTGTCGTTTACTCAGCTGGTAATGCTGGACGTACTAATGATATTGAGCTTGAGTTAGAAGAAGGTAGCATAGCTGTCCCTGAAAATTATTTTATGAAAATGATCGAAGAAGTGCTCGATAATGCATATAAATTCTCTGAACGAGGTAAGCCTATAAAAATTCAATCAAATACCTTGCGAGGTTATTATTTTATTCATATCACTGATTATGGTCGCGGTATGACAAAAGAGCAAATAGATAATATTGCTGCTTATGTTCAATTTGAACGACGCATATACGAACAACAAGGTGCTGGACTCGGGCTTGCTATTGTAAAAAGGATTACCAAACTTGTTGGTGGAGATTTAATTGTCAAAAGCGAACCAAACATATTTACGACAGTTTCATTGAAATTACCGCTTGCAAAAAATATAGAAGAATTATAATGCAAGACCTTACTTTTACCGGTTGTATAATAGCTAAGAATGAAGAAAAATGGATAAAATCGGCAATCCAATCGCTAAAAGCGTTGTGCACTCAAGTAATAGTTGTTGATACTGGTTCTATTGACAATACCCCAAAAATCGCCACAGTAGAAAATTGCGAGCTTTATTTCAAGCAATGGAATAATGATTTTTCAGAGGTGCGTAACTATGCTTTATCTTTTGCTCGAAACGAATGGGTGATTTTTTTGGATGCTGACGAGCAAGTTAATGCTTTTGAAATCATTAAATACAAACCTTTATTCGAAAATAAATTAATAGGTGGTCTCTCCTGCATAATACGAAATTATCTTAATGAAGAACAAACAAATTATATCGAGCACCGCTATACAAGAATTTTTCGTAATAGAAAAAACATCCGCTACAAGGGTAGTATCCATGAGCAAATCGCAGAAAGTATTATTGATGAAGGATTTGAAATTGCTGAAAGCGATATTATAATCGAACATTTCGGTTACATAGAGAGTTCCGACGAAAAGAAGCAACGCAACCGTGATTTGTTATTGCAAGAATTAAATAGAAATCCATCGGATTATTTACTGTTCCACATTGCAAACACAGAATTTTCAATGAATAATTTCATACGTGCAAAAGAAATTTTTTCTGGCTTACTTTCATCAACAGAGCTGTCGTTTGAAAATATTGAGCTGGCAAAGTTGCGGCTTTTTCAAATAGCACTGCATCTGAATGATTGGAAATATATTGCTGATAGACAAAATACTAGATTTAGCAATAAGCATTACGAAGGACTCAAGCAATTTATTCTTTCAGCTTATTTTATGCAAAAGCATCAATGGGAAAAGGCTCGAACTGCATTACTTGCTGCTCGCAATTGCAATTCAAGCCTTGTAGATGCGAATTTAGTAGAGAAGAGTTTAAAAGCACTTGAAATTTTGTGTTTTGAAATTTAAATATTGATAAAATCTCAAATATTTATCTCTCCTTTTGCTATCTCTTTAAGCTTTTGTGTTACAAGCATAATATTGGATGAAATTTTTCTAACTAAATAGTAATTAATTGCTAAAACAATTATTAACCAAAGGGAAGTTACGATTGATACTAATAATAGTGTTGATTTAGAATTATCACTGAGCACTTTGGATGTTGAAATTATTATATCACCTATTTCATTTTCTAACTCTGCCAACTCATCAATATACTTAGTAACAACTTCAAACCAATATTTTGGTGAAATACCAATTTTTTGCTTATATAAATTTTTTATGTTAAATTCTATAATATCTCTTGTTTTTTTTGAGTTATCGTCATTTATTATTAAATCATATTTTTCTTTTAATTCTGTGTTAGCATAATGATAATATTGTTCTTGCAAGAGATTGTTTTCATGGTATAACTTTGAAACATTAAAATGACCAATAAAATCTATACTATCGATAGTTAAAATTCTATTTATGTTTGCCCTCAGTTGACCTGTATTTTCCTTTATTTTTGTTAGATAAAAAAGAACATGTGATAATTCTCGAATTTCATTATCAAGATTAGATTTATCTGCAACTAACCAATTAACCTCTATTAAATTTTTTATTATGTGTGTATAATTATCTATTGCATCTTTGCTTGTTATAGATAATTTATCCACATTTTCTCTTAAAGGATACAGAGATTTTAGGTAAAAATTAAAATTAATGCTTTTTAAAAATTCTTTTATTGTAGGATCATTTATAGATAATTTATCTTTAAATTCATTGATATGTGTGTTGACTTTTTTCCTTTGCTCAATTAATTCATTTGCAAATATTTTTTTATTGCTTGCCAAATAACCTGCAGAAAAACCTCTTTCTTTTTGTAACTCGTGCACTAGTTTATTTGCTGAAACAGAAATCTTACTAAGATTAGCAATTAAGTTAGATTGATAATAATTGTTATAAATTTCTTTTATAAAGATAAATGCAAAGAACAAACAAGTTATAAAAAAAAGAATTGAGACAAAATAAAGTTTTGCTCTAATTGTATATCTGTAGAACAACATTTAAAACTTCCTCCAAATATTAAATAATGAAAACAAAAGTTATATCTTATTTTAGCATCGGTCCATAATGTTCAATCATATATTTGGCGACTGCTTCGGCTTCCTTTGGACGTAGTCCTTGTGCTGGCATCGGAGGATAAGCAGGATCGACTTTAACAGGATTAAGAATGAATTTTGCGAGTGCTTCGGGATTATTTATGTATTTAGGTAATACCAGCTTGTGTGGTGGACCGACAACTTTTCGTTCAAAGTCATGGCAAGCAATACATTTGCCTTTGTAAATATCTTCGCCGCTAATTTCTTGTATCCCGCGACCTGCTTTTGCAAGCATATCCTGATAAAATACTTCGTATTCCTGAGCTAATTTAGCTGTATGTTGAGCGTTAGCATAACGAAATACTAATTGCTCCTTCACTTGTGATATACCAATTACAATTATCAGCAGATAAAATACAAGAGAAATGTAAACAAACTTGTTCTTGCGAACCATTTCATATAGAAAATGCAACAGAACAAACAATATAAGCAATCCAATAAGCGAAAATCCAAAAATAAAGTCATTTAAAGCAGTTTTCGGTGTGATTATTAAATTTAATATATAAAACAATGGGAGAATCATTGTAAAAGTTAAAGAAACAGATAAATTGAACTTTTTAGAATATTCAATATAATCCTCATCAGCAAATGTTGGCTCCTCTTGCCATTTAAACTTTTTGATAAGGAAAGCAACGCCTGTCATTGCAAGAGATGCAGAAATGAAATGCATATATTTGAAAAATGCCGAAAAGCTTAAAGTCAGTTCGAGCATAGTATCAACGTCTGTCCATCGCCAATTCTCAACAGCCAGAGTTAATGATGCTATAAATATGTATAGCGATATTCCCAACAAAACTACTCCCCAGAAACCTGTGCGGGAGTGAAGAGTCTCAGTTTTTTGGTAAAAAGAGAGAAATTCTTCAGTCTGTTTATCAGTTTTGCTCGTATCTATTTTCGTTTTAAAGAACTCAAAGAAATAATTAAGTTCTGTTGCGTGCTGATAAATGTATATCAATGCAATTGATATTAAATACAATACAAAAGATATAATCAAATATTTGGGAACAAATGAATTCGATTGATGAAGCAACTGTATATATACCATAATTATAGCCAAAAAAGGCACAATACCAAGCCCGAATGCGAAAAGTTTCCCGCTTGTAATTAAATCTGCTAAATCTTTTGCCATATAAGCAAACTTTAATGATTGTTCTTTTCGAGCTTTGCGATTGAACCATACGGAAAGCGAAATACTACCGAACAATATTCCAGAATAGATTAGCAAAGCAGTTAGAGCAACCATCTGCAAAAGATTAAGAAGCATCAAATTTGCTTCAGACTGTGGTATCACTAACTTGTCAAGAAGTTCCATATCATAACCATTTATTTATTGCTAATAATTTGTCGATTGTTAAAATTAAAACAATACAAAGAACATATATATTAATGTCTCTGAATGCTCTTCTATATAGAGCGATTTCGTTGCTGTTCTCAAGAGATAGCAAAAATTTATTACGCCAGACAATTATCACAGAAGAAACGAAAATTATTGAGAAAAGTATTACATTTTGATAGTAGAAAAACATTGGATATGCCGTTGCAATCAGAGCAAGTGCAACAATCCATATAAAAGAGATATTCCCGATTTGTTTCAAAGTAAAAATATCTTTTAAAGTGGGATAACCTGCTTTTTTATAATCATCATTATAAATCAAAAACAAAAACCAAAAATGAGGTATTTGCCAAATGAAAAAGAATGATGCTATAAATAAAATTTTAGGATTGAGAAAGTCCCCACCAGCGGCAACCCAACCGATAATAGGTGGTGTTGCTCCCATAAGTGCACCAGGTAGAACTGCTATCGCAGTTTTTCTTTTCAATGGTGTATAAATTAAATTATACCATAACATTGAAAATATTGTAAGAGCAATAGCAACAATATTTAAAGTCAGCCCAATTAGAAAAAGTCCTGCTAATGTGCAAAAAATACTAAAGATTAACGATTCTTCTCGAGTTAGTTTGTTCGATGGAAGCGGTCTTTTGCGAGTTCTTTCCATTAATTTATCATATTTTCGTTCTTGTATTTGATTAAATGCAGATGATGCAATTGCAGTGAAGAATACAGCAAAAGTTGATAAATAAATGTTTGATTGGAAACCATCAAAAAGCAAAAACCCGAAAAAAGCAGAAAGAGCTACAAACACAGTAACGTTCAATTTAGCTAACTGTATAAAACTCCAAAGCAAGTATCCACGATGTATTACTTTAACTTTTTCTTTTATTTCGATTGTTGCCTTGCTCATATTTATTCTTTCATAAGAAGTAGATTTATAATTATTTGCAAATCTTTGTCAGAAATTCTGCCTCGCAACGATGGCATACTATATGGCGAGTAACCTTCAACAATTTCAGCGTCTGGTTCGAGAAGAGCTGTGCGCAGATATTTCTCATCTATATCAACGGTAATTTTATTTCCATTTTTAACGATAGTTGTTTTGCCTTGAGCTAATTTTGCAAAGGTCGGACCAATGTGCTTCGAGCCGTCCACCGTGTGACAACTTACACAAGCATAATTAACTAGTAGGTCAAAATTCTTGCTGCTACGTATAAATTTTAGATAATCACTTTCATTTTTAGGTTCGAGCTTGGTAATTTTTGGTGTTAGCATTGCAAGCTGTGGAGTCAAACTGTCCGTTGTTTGGCTATCGAGCCAAGCATAAAAAACATCCTCTGGTACAACGCGAAGCTTGGTGTACATATATGCGTGATTAAGCCCGCAATATTCAGCGCAAGCAATGTCGTAATCGCCTAATTTCTGCGGTTCTATTATCATATAAGTTTTCCTACTTGCAATCACATCTTCTTTCATTCTCAGTGCTGGGATGAAAAAAGCATGATTTACATCTTCGGATTGCATCTCGAGCTTAATAACTTTACCTACTGGGACATATAAGGTATCTGTAACTTTACCATTTGGATATGTAAAAGACCACGACCACATCCTACCTTTTACGTCTATTTTTAAAGCTACGTCCGAGATTTTACGCAAGCGGTAAAAATCTTTCCAACCGAGCCAAAACATTCCCAAAACAATAAATAATGGGATAACAATCCAAATAACTTCAAGCAAATTATTGCCTTTAATTTGTGTTGCAACAGGATTTCTCTTTCGGTTATAGCGAATGACAAAATAAATCATCGCAGCAATAATTCCCAACAAAAAGAATAATGAAATACCGACAATTATTAGCATAGCGGTATCGACTTTATCAGCATAAAATGAAGTTCCTTCAAACATATTTTTCCCTCATCGATATAATACGTCGAATGCAGTTAATACAAATAAAACTACTAATGTAAATATTATAAGGCTAAAAAATAGCTTAAAAATCGGATCATCGAATTTTATATGCATAAAAATATTAATAACCAATGTCGATTTTATTGCTGCTATTATCATAGCTGTAAGCAAAATATAGGGACCTAAATCAAGTCCAGCAACAGCAACGGTTACGCAAGTAAGCGAAAGAAGAGTGAGCCAAACCAAAATATTATATCCGTAGCCAGGTGAATGCTTATCTTCATCGTGAGTTACATTTTCTGCCATAAAGAACCTCCATCAATGCAAAAGATAAAATAAAGGGAAAAGGAAAATCCATATTAAATCAACAAGATGCCAATACAATCCACCAGCTTCGAGCCGTATATTATTTTCTTGATTAATCTTGCCACGTAGCAAGAATATAAGCATGAAAAGCAAGATCACAACACCTATCAGAACGTGAAGAGCATGTAATCCAGTCATCACAAAATATAGCCCAAAGAAAATAACCTCGCCATTGCTTAAATTAGCGAGAGCTTCGCCTCCAGGATAAATGCCGTGAGAAAATTTTGCTCCCCACTCGAAAGCTTTAATTACCATAAATGCGAGTGCAAGTCCAATTGTTGATAGCAAATAAAAGACAGATAACTTCTTCGAACCACGTTGTATTGCAACAATTGATAGCACCATTGTAAGCGAGCTTGTAAGCAGTATCATAGTATTTAAAGTGCCAAGAGCAAGATTTAGCTCCTTAGCAGCTAAATGAAATTCCTCAGTGTATTCGACACGATAAACCATATACATTATAAACAATCCACCAAATAAAATTAGCTCTGTGAATAGGAACAACCACATCCCCATTTTCGAGCCAAAATCATCCCTGTGGTGTGTAACTAATTGACTATTTGTATTCATCTTTTACAGCCTCATCATAATGTTCATAATCATAAGGTCCATATTTTATTTCTGGGTGATAGTTAAAGTTCTCAAATGGCGGTGGGGAACTTGTTTGCCATTCAAGGGTCATACTCCCCCAAGGATTTGCAGGAGCTGGAGCACCTTTTTTCAGTGCAACAAACAAATTGCCAAACATTAACAATAACCCCGTAACAAGCACCCACGAGCCAACAGTTGCAAAAATGTGTAAGTTTTGAAACTGCGGAAGATAATCGTAATATCGGCGCGGCATTCCTTCGTAACCTAATATGAACATTGTAAAATAAAGCATCAAAAAACCAATTGTTAAAATACCGACAGCAGTTAGTGCAATTTTTTCGTTATACATTTTGCCAAACATTTTTGGGAACCAATAGTGTAAGGCACCAAAAAATATAAATCCTGTCCCGCCAAACATTACGAAATGAAAATGAGCCACTACAAAATACGTATCGTGAACGTGAATGTTTGTTGCAACCGAACCAAGAATAAGTCCTGTCAGTCCACCTATCGAAAATAATACTATAAACGCCATAACAAAAGCAAATGGGGCGCTCATCCTTATGGAACCTTTATACATCGTTGCAACCCAATTAAATACTTTTACCGCACTTGGTAGTGCTACTATATAGGTCAAAAGCGAATATACCCAACGAGCTGTGTCACTCATCCCGCTTGTGAACATATGGTGTCCCCAAACGAGAGTCCCTATAAATGCAATTGCTAAGCTCGAAAAAGCTATTGCCTTGTAACCAAAAATATGCTTTCGAGCAAAAGTTGGAATAATCTCAGAAACAACACCCATTGCTGGCAGTATCATAATATAAACTGCTGGATGCGAATAAATCCAGAATAAATGCTGAAATAAAATCGGATCGCCACCCAAAGCTGGATCGAACAAACCCACACCAAATAATCTCTCTACTATTACCAAAAGAATCGTTATCCCAATTACTGGTGTGCCAATGATTTGTATCCATCCAGTTGCGTATAGTGCCCATACAAATAAAGGCAACTTGAAGAATGTCATACCTTTTGCACGCATCCGGTGAACAGTGGTAATGAAATTTATACCAGTCAAAATTGATGAAAAACCAAGAATAAATGCAGCAAGCAAAGGCAAAATTACTTGCGTTGATGTTCTAATACTATACGGGACGTAAAATGTCCAGCCTGTATCAATCGGACCACCGCTCAAGAAAAGTGAAACAATTGCAAAAATACCACCTGTAATATACAACCACCACGAAAGTAAGTTCAATCTTGGGAATTGTACATCTTCGGCGCCAATCATAATAGGCAAAAAGAAATTTCCAAATGCAGCTGGCAATCCTGGAATAATAAACAAGAATATCATTATTATACCGTGCAGTGTGAAAATTGCATTGTAAGTTTGTGGCTGCATTATTGTTGGTCCCATTGTAAGCATCTCAAGGCGCATAAGAACGCCTAATCCAACTCCAACAAGAAAGAACCCTATCATCGACCATAGATATAATAAACCTATTCTCTTGTGATCTGTTGATAGAATCCATCCCAAAATACCTTTATGTTTGCCCTGATATTCATAAAAACTTTTCACAGAAGTGGCGACACTATTGCTCATTGTTTATATCCTCCGAATTTTTTCTTTTACTGCGTTTTTTGGATTTGCCCGATATTACAAGTACTATGAAAAAGACGAAAGCTCCGAGGAAAATAACAGTTCCTGCAACTTTTGTTACATTAAAAACATACTTTTTCCCCTCTGGGTCGTAGCTGAAACAATATTGTAAAATTTTTGTTACAGTTGGCATTGATTTACCTTTAGCAGCTTCGCTTATGCTCATTTGCAAGTCGAACGGATTATACTCAATGCCTAAAAGATAACGCGCAACCTTTCCATCGGGGGTTAGAATAAAGAGAGCACCTGGATGTACGTAATCATTACCTTCTGGTTTGAAATAAAAACCAACTGCATCGCTTAGTTTGCGAATTGATATACTATCGCCAACCATAAATTCCCAGTTTTCTGCACCAAACGGGCGTTTCATAGAAGCAAGGTAGTTTTCTTTCCAGCGCTTTGCTTTATCAACACCTTCACGGTGATCAAAACTTATCGTAAGTGCCTGAAAATGTTTACCGGGCTCGAGCTTTACTTTATCCATCACATCGCTCATATTTGTAAGTAGCGGGCTGCAAATACCTGGGCAATTGTAATAAACCAACGATAGAATTGTAGGCTTTTTTATTATATCCTGCAACTTTTTCTTTTCTCCCTCGGCATTTGTAAATTCTAAATCAAGTGGCACTTGGTTACCCAATTTTTCAACTATTCCTATTTCCGGTGGCTTTTCTGCTGTTGAATAGCCGTATTGAAGCATAATTAAAAATAATATTAACAGAATTTTTTTCATCTATTTGCTCCTTTATTCTTTTATTATTTCTATCAAGAATGAACGAAGTTGAGATATCTCATTATCATTTAAATTGTAAAAACCAGCTTTAAAACCATTATTGGGAAGAGTTAGAGCAACATATTCTTTGAAATTGCTATTGTTTGATTTCCAAACATTTGATTTCATTAAATAATACGATGCTGTGTTTTCGTCAAAAATAGCTTTTGCTATGATGCTTTTTATATCGTTGTCTGCAATTTTAATTATTTTCCCGTAAGCAATGCTCTTATTGATATTTGGAAATGCCTCCTCAGTAATAACTTTAATAGCTTTTTCGACAGGTATTTGATTTGGCAGAACACGTCCTTCTGCAAGTTTGTATGTAATATTAAGTTGCTCTAATTCCTCTGGTGTATTTTCTGGATAATCGCCCATAAGCGAGTGTATGTAATGAATTATAGCAAATCTATCAGCAACGGGCATATACTCATATGCAACCATTGAAGTGCCAGCAATACCTTCTTCGAGAGTCTTAAACATATCGGCAAGTGTCTTGCCATTTGTCCAGCCATCTTTCGCAAGAAAATTGCGTGGTGGTGGATTTAGCCCAGCACCTGCGACCCCATCGCCTTTGCCTTCGTTGCCGTGGCAAGAAGCACAACTTGTTAGGTATAGCTCTTTACCTTTAGCAATAAGTTCAGGTGTTGGTTTCGCTATTTCTTGAATATTGACACCTGCTATTTTTACAGCTGTGCGGATTGGTATTTCTGATTTAATTCGTGTGCTATCAACTACTGTAGGTTTTATTTTATTCTCGTTAATGCTGTTTAGATTTGAAACATAATATAGACCACCAATTACAATTAGTAAAATAAAATATGGATAAACTATACCAAACCAACGAATTGGTGTTTTCATTACACTCTTGTAATTAATTTCTTCTTCAATATTTTTATAATTGAAATCTTCCATATCGTCACCATTGAAAAATTACAAATGGAAATTTATAGCTTTTAGCAACTTTGGATCGCCAAGCGGTAGTAAATTTTTGTTTTTTGCGAAAAAGTAAAATAGTATTAAAATCGCACCGATACAAAGAAGTATCGGATAAAGCTCCATCCAACTGAAAACAGCACTATGATGATCATAAATAGGCATTACAAGCCAGTATAAATCATAAAAATGTGCAAATATTAGCCACCAAGAAATAAATTTCAAGCGCTTTGGATCACTTTTAGCAGGTTGTGGAAGTAATAGAGCATAAGGAACGATAAAATGAATTATAATCATACCGATTGAAATCACAGCCCACGAGCCTTCCCAGCGATGCAAATACCAAAAAGTTTCCTCTGGTATGTTTGCATACCATATAAGCAAGAATTGACTGAATGCAATGTATGCCCAAAAATTAGTAAATGCAAACATTAAAGCACCGAAATTATAATAATGGTCTTGTCCGATGCCTTTAACCAGATAACCGTTCTCATTGAGATAAATAGAAAATAGTGTAACAACAGCCATCACAACAGAAAAAGTGCCTGCGAAGTAATATACACCGAAAATTGTAGAAAACCAGTGCGGTTCCAGGCTCATAAGCCAATCTATAGCCATAAAAGTAAGCGTAATGCCAAAAATCGGCATAAAAATAGCCGAGTATTTTGTTGTTGTTTTCCTGAAATTTTCGTTTTTTGCTTGATCCTGTTTAAGTGAACGAGCTGAAAGCAGCCACCAAAATATGAACATTAATATAAATGCAGCGATAGAGCGAATTGTAAAGAATTGTTCATTCAAATACGGCATTTTATTCTTTAAAATTGGATCTTTTAACACATCTTCAAGATGAGTCCAGTGAAATAAACTATGAAGATTTGCAAAAAGCGGCAATGCAAAAATTGGGACTGCAAAGACAACAACAGCCAAAATTTCAATAATGCGTCTGAACGGCACACTCCAATCTGCGCCAACTAAGTATTCAAGGGCAATAAGGAAAAGGCTTCCCAACCCTATGCTCATCATAAACATAAGAGCAATAACACCGTTGAATGAGGCTCGCTCAGCATTAATTGCATATCCCAAAATAGCCAGCAGAAGCCCTACCGAAAATAAAACAAGCCCAATGTTTAATATTTTAGTCGGTAGTGTCTTGTGCTCGTAATTTATTTGTGTAATCATTTCATATCCTCCTCTTTTGCGTTCATTGCACGTTGTAAAGCACGCACATAAAGGACAATTTGCCATTTTTCCTCATTTGTAAGCTGCGATGAATATGATGGCATAGAATTTTGACCTTGTGTGATAACATAAAATATATGCCCATCGCCCCAAGAACGAATCTTTTCCGAATGTAAACTCGGTGGATTTGGGAACTGACCGTTCAATCTGGCATCACCCACACCGTGATAGCCGTGGCAAGGACTGCAATAAATATCATATTTTTGCATACCTTTGCGTAAATTTTCCTCAGTAGGAAGTAGTGGATTTAGAAGCTTAGCGTCTGCAAGCTCCGGATTACCTGCGAATTTAAATTGATTAGAGTTTCTGGGGACTGTGCCATCTGGTGGAGTGAGCATCGAAAAAGCACCTTTCCCGAAGAACTTACTTTCTGCTTGAGCATCAATGCGATGTTGCTCCATCATAAAATCAAATGGTGGAACATACATAAGCTTATTTAAAGTTGCATAAGTTGCAGCCGATACAACTAAAGCCGAAGCAATGAGAAATACCACAAATTTCCATTCAAAAATATTTACTTTAAAGCTCAGCGTTTCATTATCGTATGTTATCACCTGAATGTCTTTTGCTCCAAGTTGAATAAGTAAATCTTTAACTTTTTGTTCATCAAATAAATCATCTTTTGCTTCAATGCATACACCAAATTTATTTGATGAAACCTGCTTCATATAATCTGTATCGTGCAGGGGATGACTGTTGTTCGGTAGTTTGAAAAGCAAAAAAAGCATCGAAAGCACTGTGCCTACCGATGCCAAAAGAACAGTAACTTCAAATGTAACAGGTATAAACGCAGGTATTGGAATAAAAGGCTTACCACTGATAATAAGCGGATAATCAAACCCCATCATCCAAGTCATCATTGCAAAAGCTGCAAATGCCCCAGTAAGTCCAAAAACCAATGCGAAGTACCCGAGCGGGGATGGCTTGAGTTTCATAGCTTTAGGCATACCGTGAAGGGGATATGGAGAGTGAATATCGTATCGTGTATAACCACTTTCTGATATTTTTTTTGCTGCGTTTATAATTTCGTCAGGAGTTTCGAAAATTCCTGTGATACCATATATTATTTTATTTTCCATCGTTACCTCCTTGATGTCCATTATTATTGTGGTGAGGTTGTGCGCCATCGAGAACTGCTTTGACTTCGGCTATTGAAATTACTGGCATAAATTTAATGAACAACAAAAGCAATGTAAAGAACAAACCAAAGCTTCCAATAAGTACACCAAAATCAATCAAAGTAGGCTTGTAATATGCCCAGCTCGATGGCAAAAAATCGTGTGCAAGTGTTGTTACAATAATAACAAAACGCTCAAACCACATACCAACATTTACAAGCACACCAATTACGAACATTATTGGAATATTTCTACGAATTTTCTTGAACCAGAACAATTGAGGGAACAATACATTGCAAGAAACCATTATCCAATATGCCCAAGCGTAAGGTCCGAAAGCACGGTTTATAAACACAAAGCTCTCGAACTGGCTGCCGCTATACCAAGCGATGAAGAACTCCATCCCATAAGCATAACCAACCATTGTTCCAGTTGCAAGTATGATTTTATTCATCTTCTCAAGTGTTTCGAGCGTTATTATATGCTCAAAATCAAAGATCTTACGAATAATAATGAGCACATTTTGAACCATCGCAAAGCCAGAAAAAACAGCACCGGCAACGAAATACGGTGGAAAAATAGTTGTATGCCAGCCTGGCATAATTGAAACTGCAAAATCGAAACTTACTATTGTATGAACTGAAAGCACAAGTGGAGTTGCAAATCCCGCCAAAATCAGGTAAACCATTTCATAATGCTGCCAATGACGGTTTGAAAAACGCCAGCCAAGGCTTAATATCGAATATATTATTTTTTTGATTTTGTTTTTTGCTCGATCTCGTAACGTTGCAAAGTCAGGCATAAGCCCTATATACCAGAACACGAACGAGACAGTGAAATAAGTCGATACAGCGAAAACATCCCAAAGCAATGGCGAGGTGAAATTTACCCACAAATGATGCTGATTCGGATAAGGGAATAGATAACCCGCCAGCCATGGTCGTCCGACGTGTATCAATGGGAAGATAGCTGCTGTCATCACAGCAAAAATTGTCATACCTTCGGCAAAGCGCGCAATACCTGTTCTCCATTTTTGCCTAAATAGGAATAAAATTGCTGAAATTAGCGTACCAGCATGTCCAATACCAACCCAAAAAACAAAGTTTATTATATCAAAAGCCCAGCCGACAGGATTATTGTTTCCCCACAGACCAATTCCATAGTAAAATGTAGCTCCAATAGATATAACACCAATCAGCAGCATAGTCGAAGTAATAGCAAGAGCTAATAAATACTTAGTATTCAATGGTTTATCGAGCGGAGCAGATATCTGATTGTCGATATCCAGGAAAGTAGGATGACCCTCAATTACAGAAGGATCTTTCAAAGCATCGATTTTCACGTGTTGTCCTCCGCATTAGTGTTCCTTAATTTTGCAAGGTAAGTAACATTTGGTTTGATAGCCAAAACTTCCAAAACTTTATAGCCAAGATTATTCTTTATAATTTTAGAAATTTCGGAATTTGGATCATTAACATTACCGAAAATAATGGCATTTGCAGGACATGCCTCTTGGCAAGCAGTTCTAACTTTCTCCCCAAGGAAATTCTTGCCCGATGCTTTTGCCTCTTGGCGAGCTTCCGAAATTCTCTGAACGCAGAATGTGCACTTTTCCATAACACCACGAGCACGTATTGTTACCTCAGGATTATGCATAAGTTCCAAACTATCCTGTTCATAATATCCATCTGCGAAACGATGACGGAAATCGTAAAAATTGAAACGACGTACTTTGTATGGGCAGTTGTTAGCGCAATAACGAGTGCCTACGCAACGATTATAAGTCATTTGGTTAAGTCCATCAGTGCTGTGCGTTGTTGCAACCACTGGGCAAACATTTTCGCATGGAGCCATATCACAATGCTGGCAAAGCATCGGCAAGAAACTTACAACGGGCTCTTCGCTTGTGCCGCTATAGTAGCGATCAATACGCATCCAATGCATCTCACGACCGTTTCCACATTCATCTTTACCTACAATAGGGATGTTGTTTTCCACATTGCAAGCCGCTACACAATTGGAGCACCCAACGCACCGATTTAAGTCTATTGCCATCGCCCATTTTGCTTCTTTGTATTCGTGCGGTGGATTGACACTGTGCTTTTCAATTTCCTCATCACTTAGAATTCTTTGCTCTTTAATGAAGTTTGGATTCTTAATATATTGAGATACTGTCCCGTCTTGTATTATTTGCCTAATTCTGTGGAGATCTTTTGCATAAGGCTCTTCAAGTTTGTGGAACTCCTGAGTTGCAAATAATTTATATTTCTTCCCTTGCTTTTGAATCGTTGCATCAGTTAAGACAAAAGAAGCAGTTTCGTCCATCAATTCGATTGCATTGACCCCGACTGCTGTGCCTATGGTGCCTGCGGCGGTTCGTCCATAGCCGAGTTCAATAACAAGTGTATCTTCGGCAAGTCCAGGTTGAAGCAAAATCGGTATAGTAATTGTTTTGCTACCAATTTTTATATTTGCCAGTGTACTTTTGAAATCCTTATAATCAAGCCCATATTTTTTCGCAGTGACTGGTGAAATTGCTGCATAATTATCCCAAACGACTTTCGAAACTGGATGAGGTATTTCTTGCAGCCAACCGTTTGAAGCATAGCGACCGTCCAAAATCAAAGGGCTTTTCTTCAAAACAATTGATATTCCTTTATTTTGGATAGTATTTTTAATTGTTTTTATAATCCCAGTGTTAATTTGTGGTTTCGACTTTGGTGAAGCTTGCAATTGAATAAAACCATCGTGCAGAGCGCTATACCAGAAACTCTCAAAATCAACGATATTGAGATTTTTTGCAATCTCTTGGTATTGATTTTTCAAATATTTGTGATAAATATCAAAAGTGTATTTGCTTGGATCCTCATGCATCCAGTTCAGTATTATCGCTTCCGACTGACGTGTATTAAAGATTGGTTCGATAACAGGTTGACGCAAATTGATTATATTCGAACGATTCTGGAAATCTCCCCAGCTTTCGAATGGATGACTAATTGGTAGAATATAATCACAAAGACGTGTAGTTTCGGTCTCTTTCTCTGAAAATGCAATCTTTAGCGGAATTTTACTGAAAGCCTGTTCGAATGCAAAATCTTTTGGTAATATGTAGGCTGGATTTGCATCTATTAAGATTGATGCTGAAATCTCGCCTTTATTCATTTTATTTATTAATTTTTCGATGTCTTGTGTGGACTGTGTTTTGAAAAATTGAGTAAATGTTGTTTTAAAATCAAATAATTCATAATTATTTAAAATTTCATTAATAAAATTGGCAATTATGTGCAAGCCAACTGGCATATTATCGCCTACGAAAAGAATAGATTTGCCCTGATTATTAAGAAGATCATTCACCAATGAATTCACAGCTTTTCGATTTAGATTATTTTTGTTTATGACTGTTTCAAGATTGAAATTGCCTACTTGCGAAAAACCAATTGGTGATAATTTCAATACTAAGTCATTATACAGAGCCATCAAAAAATCGAAGTATTCAGTGGGTTTTAACCTTACGTGGTAATCAGCATTAGCTCCAAATAGCGACAAACCACACTCGATAGCATACAATCTGCTGAATGATTCGAGCTTTTGGTTATTACGGCGTGAAGCGATAGCATAAATTTGTTCGGGAACTAAGCCATCTGTGGCAAACAAATCAGCCTCGAAGGCAACAACAACATTTGCTTTTTCCCAATCTATTGCTGGATAATAGTCAACTCCGTAGCATGCGTTCCAAGCGTGCCAGCGAGAGAAATCATTGAACAATGAAATTGGGTAAATGCCGACATTGCCAAATTTTTCAGAAAATTCGTTCAATAATTTTGCAAAAGTTGGCGATTGTATAGGCTCACAGATTATTGCAATTTCCTTGCCGTTCTTTGAAGCTTCTTTTAACGCATTTACTATTTTTGTATCAGCTTCTCTCCAATCTATTTTTGTGTTCTTTTTCATTGGAGATTTTAAGCGTTCAGGATCATATAGATCCAAGATAGAGGTTTCGGCTTGAATTGAAATTTTCCCTTTGCTTAAAGGATGGTCTTCGTTGCCGACAACGCCGATTGGTCGCCCTTCACGTGTTTTAATAAGTATAGGCGAACCATCACGATATGTTGAAGCATAGTAATTAGCTTTACCGTATGTAATATCCTGAGGCTTTTTATTGTATGTAATAATTTGCCCTTTATCACGATAATCTTTGCAAGCGGTCATTGTTACAGCTGTTGTTGCACCAATAAGAGCAAGAAAACGCCGCCTTGATTGCGAAGACATCTTGCTCAAATCGGGGGATTGCTTGGATGATTTGCTAAATTCAGATTTATTTTTAAATAAGTTGAATAAATGTCTCATTCGGTTATTCTCCTCGATTTCTTCTAACTGCTAATGAGTTAATTTTGACTTTGATTTTATTTCTCTTATCACTTATGAACTGTTTTGGAAGATATTTGGCAAAAGAAAAGTTACTTAATAATGGCAAAAGTAAAGCTCCCAAAGCAGTTTTGCTAATGAATTGACGTCTTCTTTTTTGCATAAAACCTCCTTATCGATGGCAAGCATTACAATGAGTTGGGGCAGGGCTCAACCGGGCAAAACCCTGCGGAAGCCGTATGTTTGGATTTCTATGGCATTCAATGCAACTGCCCATTGTGAAAGAATTGACTTGCATTATCACTTCCATGTTTTCAACTGCTCCGTGGCAGGATTGGCATGGAATGCCTTTTGTTACGTGTGCTGAGTGGCTGAAATAAGCATAATGCGGCACTTTGTGCACCCTTTTCCAAGGTATTGGTTTGTTCTGCTCGTAATACTTTGCAAGCTTGATAATTTCGGGCTTGTCTTTTCGTGCTACAGAGTGGCAATTCATACAAATGTTTGCTGCAGGAATGCTTGCGTGCCGAGATTTTTCAACGCTTGTGTGGCAATACTGGCAATCGATTTTCATATTACCTGCATGAAGCTTATGCGAAAATGCTATTGGTTGCTCGGGAGCATATCCAATGCCATCACGTTCTGGACGTGCTACGTAATAAGTTATCGCAAAAGCCCCAAATATTACAAACAAAGTAACAGGTAATCGAACCTTTAATACATAATCGAGTAGTGCTCTTTTCATTTTGACCTATTTAGTAGTTACTAATATCTAATGAAACTAAAAAACTAACATTAACAATAATTTATGCTTTTATCGGAACGTGTCAAAGAAAATTATTATTTCACCTTAAAAAAATGTTAATTTTAATCGATATTTGTAAAAAAATTTAGTTAAATAACGGTTAAAATGATTTTTTATGCTAAAAAAATCAATTAATTTTTATTAATACTTTTGTTGAAAAAATGTATAATTTACAATAAAATAATTTCCAATATTTTATTTAATTCATTATGGCTAATTTTCCCCTGCTCAAAAAGGAGCTTTGATAAAAATTGTACAAGTAATTTATACTCAATATCACCAAAACCCTTATTTGAGAGACTATCGACATGCTTATGAAGCACTTCTACGTCACCACGAGCGACTGGACCAGTAATCGGCACATTTCTGCTTTCTTTAATTGCTTTAAGTGAGTTATCAAATGCAGTTTGAAGTATGGGTATAAGCAATGTATCGGCTGGTAGGTTTTGCTTTTCACACAGTAAGCGTGAAAATTCGATTATCCCTTGCAGAAAATTTGCAGCCGTTACACCTATAACGTGGTACGATGCTTTGTTCTTGACTATTGCTTCGTCAAGAAAGTATGCCTTACCGCCAACGTCTGAAATAATCTCTTCGGCAATGGATCTATCGCTTTCCAAGCATTCCACACCCCAGAAAATACTATCAAAAATATCCTCCCGATACACTCCAAAAGTTTGCATAGGATGAAGCGCAAGTGTTTTCACACCAATATTTCTTAATTCATCAAGCAGATTTATATTTAAAGCTCCGCTAAAATGAAATGCAACTTGGCATATTTTTTTTTCAGGCAAAATGCTTTTTAATTTTTCTGCAACAGATTGAATTGATGCATCACTTACTGCAATTGCGATAACATCCACTGGTATTGATATTTCTTCGATCGTTTTATAAACAACTACACACTCAGAATAACCTATTTCAGAACGTGATTTGCTTGTAACAACCCATCGAAGTTTCCCCATCGTTGCTAAGTTTCTGGAAAATGCATACCCGACTTTCCCAAGACCTATTACACCATAGCTGAAATTACTCATTTTCTTCTGCTCCAAATAATTTTTTAAATTCAGCAATTTCTTTTTTGCTTGCTGAAATAGGTTTCTCCATTTTGCTTGAAGGAATTTTTGTTTTTATAGTTTTTTCGTCTTTTTGTAATAATTGTAGGAACTTTTCAGATTGCATAACTTCACACAAATTTGCTTTTGCATAAGCATAGACTTCCAGATCTGAACTTACAACGATGAGATTGCTCTTTGGATTTGTTTTTTTTATTAGCTTCTTAACTACATCATCTGCGGATTCATCTTTTGCGGCAATTAATTTTATATTCTGGTTTATATTTAATGGTTCATCAACTTTACCATCACAAACAAGAGTAAAACTATAAGTTCGATATTTTTCATTAAATGTTTTAATTAATTCTATTAATAAGGCAATTGCAGTAGTTTTATCTTTTTTTGTTTTCGACTTGATAAAATTACTTTTATTGATTACATTTAATGTATCAATAATGTAATGTTTCATAAGAAAAGATAATTATATGAAAATAATGGGTATTATTAATGCAACACCCGACAGTTTCTCTGACGGTGGAGATAACGAAAATATTGAAGAAGTATTGCGAAAAGTTGAAATTTGGCTTTCACAGGGTGTTGATATAATAGATATTGGTGGTGAAAGCACTCGTCCTGGATCAGAACCCGTACCTTTGGAATTGGAACTTAAAAGAACAGTGCCTTTAATCGAGCAAATTAAGAACAAATATCCTAATGCGTATATTTCAATCGATACAACAAAATATGATGTAGCAAAGCAAGCTATTTTGGCTGGCGCTGATATGATAAACGATATAAGCGGTCTTACTTTCGACATTCGACTTGCTGAACTTGCCGCTGAAAATGACAAAGCACTTTGTATTATGCACTTGCCTGCTCCACCAAAAATTATGCAAGAGAGAATTCATTATAAAGACTTGCTTCAAGAAATTCACTCATTTTTAGAACGTCAAATTAGTCTTGCAATTAAACTTGGAGTAAAAGAAATTTATGCAGATGTCGGTATAGGATTTGGCAAAACATTCGAACATAACTGGATATTACTGAAAAACATAGATTATTTTTATTCATTAGGCGTTCCGCTTTTGCTTGGTATTTCGCGAAAAAGATTTATTGGTGAATTCTTAGGAATTGCAAATCCAAAAGAACGTGATTTTGCTACTATGATAATACACACTTTGCTTGCTTCAAAAAATATTGAAATCATAAGAGTTCATAATGTGGAATTAGCCGTTCAGATAAGAAAAATAATTGATAAATTCAAATCTATTTAATTTTAAATAAGATTATGTAAATTTTTGTTTTTTTACGAAATTTGCAAGTTATTTTATTTACAATAATAAATTATATGCTATGAGAAAAGAAATAAAAAAAATTTTAGTTACTGGAGCACTTGGGCAAATCGGCAGTGAACTAGTGATGGAATTGCGCCGCCGTTATGGTGGTGCTAATGTTATAGCCTCGGACTTACGTCCTAAAGCACCAAAACATATCGAAGATAGTGGTCCTTTCGAAGTTGTTGACGTTACAAAAGCTGAGAACATACGACAGGTAATTATTAAATATGATATCGACACAATTTTTCATATGGCTGCAATACTATCCGGTGTCGGAGAGCGCGATCCTCAGCTTTGTTGGAATGTAAATATGAACGGCACGATGAATGTGCTCGATTTGGGAGTAAAGTTTGAATTAGCAAGAGTGATTGTCCCAAGCTCAATGGCTGTTTGGGGACGTGGCATTCCAAAAGAGAATGTCCCGCAAGATAGTGTGCTTCGCCCGACATCAATGTATGGCGTTACAAAAGTGGCAGGCGAGCGTCTTTGTGATTATTATGTTTACCGCTATGGATTGGATTGTCGAGGTTTACGCTATCCCGGTATAATTTCTTACGAAACATTGCCCGGTGGTGGAACAACTGATTATGCAGTTGAGATTTTTTACGAAGCCATCAAGCATAAGAAATATACTTGCTTCTTGAAAGAGGACACTATGCTTCCGATGATGTATATGCCTGATTGCATCAAAGCAACAATAAACTTAGCAGAGGCAGATTTCGATAAATTGCAGCACCACAGCGATTTCAATGTCGCTGCTTTCAGTTTCACACCAGGTCAACTCGCAGACGAAATTCGAAAGTTTATACCTGATTTTGAAATAAGTTACAAGCCTGATTTCCGTCAAGCTATTGCGGATTCCTGGCCTCACTCCATCGACGACAGCTGTGCCCGCCGTGAATGGGGCTGGCAGCCATCTTACGATATACATTCAATGACAAAAGATATGATTGAAAAATTAACAGAAAAACATAAAAAAGGATTGATTTAATGAATAACATAGATGTTCTTGCTATAGCTCGTGAAGTGTTTGAAAATGAAATCTCTGAACTTAAAAATGTATGCTCAAAATTGGATGAAAATTTTGTTCGCGCAGTAGAATTCATATCACAAGCAAATAAAATAGTGTTTTCAGGTGTAGGTAAAAGTGGCATAATAGCAAAAAAAATAGCCGCAACATTCTCGAGCTTTGGCATATCATCCATGTTTTTGCACCCTGTGGAAGCATTACACGGCGATATTGGAGCTGTCCAGCAAGGCGATGTTGCTATCCTTCTATCAAAAAGTGGTAATACAGAAGAACTCATCCGCCTTGTGCCATATTTGAAAATGCGTTCTGCTTACATTATATCAATAACTGGAAATTTAAACTCATACTTGGCGCGTCATTCTGATGCTGTGTTAAACGGGCAAGTTAGCCGTGAAGCTTGCCCGTTTAATTTAGCTCCAACATCGAGCACAACTGCTGCTCTTGTTATAGGAGATGCTCTTGCAGTGGTAACAATGAAAATGAAAAATGTTACTTTGGAGGATTTTTCGCGTCTTCATCCGCTTGGGCAAATTGGTCGCTCAATCACTCTGAAAGTTAAAGATGTGATGCATACGGGGGATAATCTCCCTATAATAAAACTGAACTCAACATTCAAAGAAGCACTTATAGAAATGTCGCGCAAACCGCTCGGTTGCGTCTGCATTTGCGATGATGATATGAATTTACTTGGAATTATCACCGATGGAGACGTCCGCCGCCTACTAAATAAATATGATAATCTCAAAGACATTATCGTATCCGAAGTTATGACTCGCCAGCCAGTTGTAATTGATGAAGACTCTCTTCTGCTAAGTGCTCTCGCTTTGATGGAAAACCGCCAAAGCCAGATAAATGTCTTGCCTGTTGTAAACTGCAACAAATTAATTGGACTCATCAGATTGCACGATATAATTAAAAGTGCATCATAACTCTAATCCGTTAATAGATTAATCCGTTTAATACGTGAATAATTTATCGATAAAAATAAAACTAATGGTTTTATTCTACTTTTTTATTTCGTAATTTTGTTGATGAAAAGGTGGGATTAAGTCCCAAATTAAAAATAATTTGAGGGAATTATGGGATTACGCTTTATAACGGCAGAAGAAGCCGCAAGTTATGTTAATAATGGTGATACTGTTGGTTTTAGTGGATTTACTCCAGCTGGAGCTGTTAAGTCGGTTCCAAAAGCTATTGCTGATAAGGCGATTGCAGAGCATAATGCAGGAAGACCGTTTAAAATCGGTATGATCACAGGTGCATCCACTGGGGACTCTCTCGATGGTTCTCTTGCACGTGCCGAAGCTGTGCTTTTCCGTACACCTTATCAATCAAATGCTGATTTGAGGAAGCTTATCAACGAAGGTAAAGCTGAATATTTCGACTCTCATCTTTCTACTGTTGCTCAAAATTTACGTTATGGATTTCTTGGTAAAATGCAAGTTGGAATAATTGAAGCTTGCGATGTTACTGAAAATGGCGAGATTGTTCTTACAACTGGTGTTGGTATTTCTCCATCTATATGCAAAGTTGCAGATAAAATTATAATCGAGCTAAATCATTACCACCCAAAATCATTGCGTGGTATGCACGATATTCACATTGTCGCAGATCCTCCAAATAGACGCGAAATCCCAATTTATAAACCATCTGATAGAGCTGGGGACACAGTCATCAAAGTCGATCCAAGCAAGATTATTGGTATTGTTGAAACAAACTTGCCCGATGAAGTTGGCGAATTTTCTAAAAACGATGAAATTACGGAAAAAATTGGGGAAAATGTTGCTGAATTCCTTTCCTCTGAGCTTAAAAAAGGGCGTATTCCTTCGAGCTTCTTGCCTATTCAATCGGGCGTTGGTAATATTGCAAATGCAGTTCTTGGAGCGTTAGGACGAAACAAAAGCATCCCGGATTTTGAAATGTACACCGAAGTAATTCAAGATTCGGTTATTGCACTGATGAAAGAAGGTAGAGTAAAATTCGCAAGCGGTTGTTCGCTTACTGTTTCGCAAAAGATGCTTAAAGACATTTATGATAATCTTGATTACTTTCATCCACGTATATTGCTACGTCCGCAGGAAATTACAAACAATCCAGAGGTAGCTCGCCGTCTTGGTATAATTTCGATAAACACTGCATTAGAAGTTGATATTTGCGGCAATGTCAATTCGACTCAGGTTATGGGGCAGAAGATTATGAACGGAATTGGAGGTTCGGGCGACTTTACAAGAAATGCTTATATCTCGATTTTTACTTGTCCATCTGTGGCAAAAAATGGCAAAATTAGCACTATTGTTCCGATGGTTTCTCATGTTGATCATAACGAACACTCTGTGCAAGTGATTATCACAGAGCAAGGAGTTGCTGACTTGCGTGCTAAATCACCGAAGCGTAGAATCGAAGAAATTATTAACAATTGCGTTCATCCTGATTATCGGGAGCAACTTCGTGATTATGTTCGGATTTGCGATACAGCACATACGCCGCAATCACTTGCTGCAGCTTTCGGTATGCATTTGCACTTTATGAAAACTGGTGATATGCGCGGTGTTGACTGGCACAAGTACTTGCTGAATGGGGAATAATTATATAGTAAATTATATTATATCTTAGAAAATAAAAATTGGGCTGACTTTATAAGTCAGCCCTGATACTTTTAGAAACAACTATTAGCTCTCTGGATTTAAGACAAATTTCATAATTCGTTCAACTTTAAGGTATTTTTGAGCGGTTTTCTTAATGTCTTCTTTCGTAATTTTATCAACGTTCTCATTATATTTTGCAATACGACCTAAATCCAACTTGTTATAGTCAGAGTTATATATGTAATTAAGCCAGAAATTGTTTTCTTTTTGGCTACGTTCGTATTCGCGTTTTAGTATTTCTTTTACTTTGCTTAAATTATCATCGCTTACATCTTTATTTCGCATCTCATTCATCACATCGATTGCAGATGAAATAAGCTCTTCGACGCGTGTCGGTCCTGTACCAAATGCAATTGTAATAGAGTAGCGTGGTTTTGGATATTGGTTTACTCTTTGGAAAGCACGAATACCATAAACGCCACCTTTATCTTCGCGAATAACTTCACGCAAGCGAATATTAAATACTTCCATCATTGCATTTAATTTGAGCGTGTTTTCAGGATTATAATCAAAATCATCTGCAATAACAAGTCTTACTGCGCTTTTGGGTTCGATACCTTTTACTACTTCTTTGTAAAGTGGACCGCGTGCATAGTTGATACCTAAATCACGCCATAATTCATTACGTTTTTTACTTGGTAAGCTTGCAATGTAAGTTTCTACGAATTTCCTAAATTCTTTCATATCAACGTTGCCGACGAAAATGAATGTAAAATCGCTTGCATCGGCATATCTATCTTTAAAGAATTCGATAGCTTTGTCCAAATTAACTTTATTTAAATCTTTATCTGTAAGTGGCATATATCTTGGATGGTAACCATAAATAATGGCTGTTACACTATCAGAAAATACACTTTCTGGACGGCGTTTGTTGTTTTTGATTGTTTCTTTTTGACGTGTAATAAGAGCCTTGAAAGTCTCTTCGTCTTTCCTCGGTGCTGTAAAATACAAATGCAATAATTTGAAGAAAGTTTCAGCGTCATTCGGTGCATAACTTCCACTAAAACCCTCTGTAAGTTCATCTATGCTTGGTTGTACACTTACAAGTTTTCCTGTAAGAATTTTTTGGAGCTGTGTTGCAGAGAATTCAGAAATACCACCTTCGTCAATAATTTCATCGGCAAACATTGCTGATAAGAAATCTTCATCTTTTGCAAGCGATGTCCCACCTGGGCTCCAAGCACGGAATAGAACTTCATCGTTCTTGAAATCTGTTTTCTTTACAAGTACTCGTGCGCCGTTTGAAAGCTTCATCTCGATAATGTCAAATTTACCAGTGTTTTTCTCAGAAGTGATTTTACCTGGTTTAGGCAATTTTGCCATCAATGGCTTATCAACAGCATCATCTTTATATGCTTCGTGCTGTGCGGCAGCAACTTTATTGTATAAATCTAAGACTTCTTTCTCAGTCGGTACTTTAATTTCAGGTTTATCAGGAGCACTAACAAGGATAACTTTATTTTCGTTTGATACAAGGGATTTTGCATATTTATTTACTTCATCTAATGTAATATTTGGCAAATATTCTTGATATAATTGATATTCAAATTCTATACCAGGCATACCTTCATTTTCATAGAAATTCCTGAAATATTCATTTGCATAATCGCCCGATTCGGTTTTATCCTTTTCTTTTAGAGCACTTTCCATATTTTTCATTAAAGCTTCTTTTGCACGTTCAAGTTCAGATTTCGTAAATCCGTGTTGCTTCATTCTATAAGCTTCGGTGATTACAGCCTCCATACCTTTAAGCAAATCGTCTGTTTTTGAAATCGAGACAAGGTTGAATGCGGCAAGACCAGCCATAAAATCACCAACTCCGCCACCTGCATAAAGAAATGGTGGATTTGGTTTGCGCATAATTTCTTGAATACGCATATTAAGCATTGTATTAATTAAATTGTCCACAATTCCTTGACGGTATCCGCCAAATGTTGCTTGGTTACGCCCTGGGAATTTATAGATGACAGAAATATTGGGCATCGGGAGTTCAGGATCTTTTGCAATTGAAACTAATGTTTCTTTGTGTGGAGGAATTGGATACTCTTCTCTTGGGCGATAATTTGTTGGTGTTGGGATGCGTGAAAACTTCTCTCGTATCATTTTTTCGACTTCTTTTACATCAAAATCACCAACAGCAATAACAGCCATTAAATCAGGGCGATACCATTCTTTGTAAAAACGAATAAATGCTTCTCGTGGAGCATTAAGAATAATTGCAGTATCACCAATAGGGAGACGTTCTGCATATTTTGAATTTTTGAAAATTACTGGATAATGTTCTTTCATCACTCTCTCTTGAGCACCACGGTAAAGACGCCATTCCTCTAAAATCACGCCACGTTCTTTGTCAAGTTCAACTTGATCGAATGTAACGTTATGTGCCCAATCTTCAAGCACTTGAAGCCCAAGTTCGAGTAATCCGGGCTTATCGAGAGGAATTGTGAGCAAATATAGTGTTCTATCGAAACCTGTGTTTGCATTTAAATCTGCACCAAAACGAATACCAGTTGCTTCAAGGAAGCTAATCAACTCGTTCTTTGGGAAATTCTTTGTCCCGTTGAAACACATATGCTCAATAAAATGTGCGAGCCCTTTTTGGTCTTCGTCTTCTTGGACAGATCCGGCTTTTACAACAAGCCGAAGTTCAGCACGATTTTCAGGCTTGCCATTTTTGCGAATGTAATATTTTAAACCATTATCCAATACACCGATAACAACATTAGGATCGTATGGCAGAAGTTCATCCATGCTCCTTTGTTTTATCGGCTGAGCAAACAAATCGCTCAAGCTAATTGCCAATAAAGCGATGATAAAAAACAATCTTTTCATAAAAAACCTTCCAAAAAACAAAAAAATTAGAATATTATAACAATTAAATACGTATCGACTGTCAATTTTGTTACAAATTAAATAAAAAATCATTGAAAATTTCTCTTACCTTCGGATATATCTTACGCATATTTTCAAAATGCAAATGTATTTTGTTTTCATTAGCTGAATTTTTGAATATTATACTTGTTTCGATTATCTTCTTTTCGTTTTTGAGTAAAGAATATATTTCACAGAGGTTAAAATCAAAATAATTGTTTTTATTTTCAAATATTTGTTGTTCTAAAATTGATGTGTCAATTTTAATTTGCAGTAATTCTTCGAGTTTGCGAGCAATCATTAAGCTTCCGCGTAGCTTCGCATCATAGGAATGACCAGCGATGTGGGGAGTTGCGATAAATGCTTGCATGGGTGCAGTTGATGAAATTTGAGGTTCGTTTTCCCAGACATCAACAATTGCTGTAAGGTGATTATTTGCTGCAAGTTTCAACCAAGCTTTCTCTTCGACAACTCCACCGCGTGAGGTGTGAAGTAAAAGAGCTTTCCGTTTTAGATATTTCAAATTATCTTCGTTAATTAAACTAAAAGTTGGATATTCTCCATCAAAACTAAGTGGTGTATGAGTGCTTAGTATATCTGAGCTGGCAATCAATTCTTTTAAATTTACGTGTGTTTCGTTTTTAATTTCGTCAGGCTTCTGGTTCATAAGTGGCGGATCGTTAATTATCACTTTTAAACCTATATGCTGAGCTAAAACAGCAAGCCTTCTTCCAACATTTCCATACCCTATGATTCCGATGATTTTATTCTTTATGTCAATTTTATGTTCAAAAGCCCAGTGCAAAATCCCAAAAATGCAATACTCTGCTACCGATAAAGCATTCGAACCAATCGAATCAAAAAAAATTATGTCATTTTGCTTGAGATAATCTTTATCCAAATGCTCCGAACCTGATGTTGCTGTAGCAACAACGCGCACTTTAGAATTTTTTAATAGATTTTCGTTCACTTTTGTTGTAGAACGAACAACCAAAATATCAGTTTCGAAATCAAGAACATCTTGGTTTGTAAGTGTGCGTCCAGGAAATGTTTTAATTTTGCCTAAGGGGTGTAGAATTTCAGGCAAAAGCGGTATATTATCATCAATTAAAATATTTAATTTTTTCATAATTCAATCTTTTTTTACAAAAATATAAAATATATTGATAATCTTTAACGTTTAAATTGTTAGCATACTCTAAATAATCAGTTCTTTTTAATTAAAAGGAAAAATATGGAAATCAAGCAAATTTTAGTTCTTGGTGCCGGTACGATGGGAAACGGCATCGCTCACGTTTTTGCTCAATATGGTTACGATGTCGTTATGTGTGATATTTCAAATGAGGCATTGCAGCGAGGAATGGCAACTATCGAAAAAAATATGTCCCGTCAAGTTTCAAAAGGCAAATTAACAGACGAGGAGAAAGAAAAAGCTCTCTCCAGAATTAAAACAACAACTGATTTTGCAACAGCTTCTGAAGTTCAACTTGTTGTGGAGGCAGCCACCGAAAACAAAGAAATAAAATTTTCACTCTTTAAAAAACTCGATGAGATAATTCAAAAAGATGCAATTTTAGCTACAAATACTTCTACAATATCGATTACGGAGATTGCTGCAAAAACACATCGTCCCGATAAAGTTATTGGAATGCACTTTATGAATCCTGTCCCTATGATGAAGCTTGTTGAAATCATTCGAGGTCTTGCAACAAGCGATGAAGTTTATCAAAAAATCAACGATTTGACACTAAAAATTGAAAAAACTCCTGTTTTAGCAAATGATTATCCTGGATTTATCGCAAACCGTATTCTTATGCCTTTTATTAATGAAGCAATTATTGCTCTTATGGAGGGAGTTGGTACTGTTGAAGCAATTGATGAAGTAGCAAAGCTTGGATTTTCCCATCCAATGGGACCGCTTATGCTTGCTGATTTAATTGGGCTGGATACAACTTTATCAATTATGGAGGTGCTTCACAATGATCTTGGCGACCCGCGTTTTCGTCCAGCACCACTTTTAAGAAAACTTGTAGCCGCCGGATACTTAGGCAGAAAAACAGGCAAAGGTTTTTACAGCTACAACGGTAATGAGATTATTCCAAATAAATTTTAATTAAAAGGAGAATTTTATGAGTAATGAACGCAAATTTGATTCTGAAAATCCGAATATTTTAGCTGCTTACCAAGCTGAAACCGGAGGCAAATATCTCGAAGCAATCGAACATTACAAAAAAGCACTTGCCGAAGACCCTGAACTAGGAATTGTCTATAAACATATTGGTAATATTTATTACCGACTTGGCAAAATATTAGATGCAATTGAATACCTGAAAAAAGCTACTGAAAAACTTCCGCAGTTCCCCACTGCTCATTACGAACTTGCATTGGCTATATATCGACAGGGACGTTTCAAACAAGCCGCCGAAGTGATGCAAAAGGTTTTAGAGTTAGACGAAAACTTCCTACTCGCACATTACTGGCTTGGAATTATCAACTACCACCGCGGGAATCTGCGTAAAGCAAAGGAACATTATCTTGAAGTAATCCGACGAAGTCCAGATTTTACAATTGCATATTTTCATCTTGGTGTTACAAACCTGCGTCTTGGGTTCTACGAAGAAGCTGTCGAAAACTTCACAGTACTAACAGAACGTAATCCCGAAAGTCCTGCTGCATATGCTTTGAAAGGCGATGCCCTACTTAATCTGGATAGAAAGTTTGAAGCAAGGGAGTCCTACCGTAAAGCACTGGAGTTCGATCCCGATGATGTAAAAGCTAAAAATGGGCTTGCTATGCTCGGTGATTATAAAGATGTTAATTTTTAACTCTTTTAGTTAATTAGCTTAATAAATTTATTGATTACAATAACGTTTCATCCGATGATATTCAATCACCGGATGAAATTTATTTTTTAATTTAACAGTGTGAATTCTGTCTCTACCTTTTTATTAATTATTTTAGGATGTTTCACTTCTTTAATTCCTGTATCTCCTGATACGGTGTCAATTTCTTGTTCATAAATGCTCCTTTGTTCCAGTTTAACCTTCCGTGCTTCCTTAACCACTTTAGCACTGTTGAATGCCCTTGTATTCCATATTTTGCTTGGGCTTGTTTATATGTTAAGTAGCCCTTTTCTACTTCTTCTACTACCTGCAATTTAAAGGCCAAACTGTAATCTTTTTGGGTCTTCTTTACTCGTTTGTCTGATTGCTCCATTTCTTGTTTCTCCTAGTTTTGTGTCAACTTTTTCTAGGACGGGGCAGTATAACAATAAAACAAGGCTGCCTCAATTTGGCAGCCTTGTTAATATTTTATATAAAGTGCAACTTATTCTTCTAAACTGCCAACTTCTGCTTCCACGGCATCTAATATTTCACCCGATTTTACGAGTTCTTTCATCTTGTTATGATCGTTGTAGAGTGGGCGATCAACATCCAAGAAATCAACATATTTGCGGATAACTTTGCGCGCAACCTCAACACCGCGTCCATTTTTGAAATTGCGGAAATCAAGTGCTTGGGCTGCAGCCATAAATTCAATACCTAATATACCATATGCATTATCCAAAATCTGATGATTTTTCAATGCAGTGTTCATTCCCATCGAAACGAAATCTTCCTGATCAGCAGCAGCAGGAATTGATTGTATTGAAGCAGGGTTGGATAAAATTCTTTGCTCAACAATTAGCATATCAGCTGTGTATTGACTTAGCATCATACCGGAGAACATCCCTGCACCTTTGGTCAAGAATGCAGGCAAGCCCTGACTTAATGCAGGATTAAGTAATCTATTTAAACGACGTTCTGAAAGTACGCAAACCATAGTAATCGAAGCACCTGCCATATCCATTGGCAACGATACTGGTGTGCCTTGGAAGTTCGCTCCTGTTAGTGTCAGGTCGTCTTCTGGTATGAAAATTGGGTTGTCGCCAACACCATTGAGTTCAGTTTCAACTTGCTTGCGAGCGAAAGCGATTGCATCGTGAGCCGCACCAATAACCTGTGGAGTAGAGCGCATCGAATACGCATCTTGTACTTTCGTTTTCATCTTTCCGGTCAGTAAGTCACTTCCTTCAATGCACTTCATTATGGCTTTAGCACTGCGAACAGCACCAGGGAATCCGCGTAGTTCGTGCAAACGTCTATCATAAGGTTTCATATTTGCAAGCAAAGCTTCGAGAGACATTGCAGCTGCGATTTCTGCCATTTTAAGTAGGCGGTTGAATTCCCAGATATGAATTGCACTCATAGCTGTCAGTACATTGGAGCCATTAATTGTTGCAAGTCCGTCGCGTGCTTTAAGTCCAGGAATTGGAATACCAGCACGTTCAAAAGCAACTTTGCCAGGTAAGCGTTCGCCTTGGTAAAATGCTTCACCTTCGCCCATCATCAGAAGTGCAATTTGCGACATTGGAGAAAGATCACCGCAAGCACCAACAGATCCTTTGTTGCATACAACAGGAGTAACGCCCTTGTTTAACATTTCAACGAGTGTTTGAGTGATTTCCGGACGGCACCCTGAATTCCCGTGAGCATGAACGTTTATTCTACCTAAGATTGCACCACGGACGTATTCTTCAGGCAATGGTTCGCCAATGCCAGCCGAATGATTATATATGAGATATTTTTGAAATTCTTTTATTTGCTCATCAGTTAAAACTATTTCGGAAAATTCGCCTATTCCAGTATTTACTCCGTACATTATTTCACGCTTTTCAATTTTCTTTTCGAGCATCTGACGGCAAATTTTAATCTTTTCTATTGATTCCGGTGAAAGTGAAACTTTTGCACCTTTTCGAGCAACTTCGACAACTTTTTCGATTGTTAAACTATAACCATCAAGAACAATAGACATATTAACCTCATATTAATTAAAATGTACTCACAAATTTATCAAAATTACTATAAATGACTTTAAAAAACAATATTTATAAATTTTGATAAATCAAATTAATTCGTAGATTTTTTACATAATATTCATAAAAATTTATAATTTTGTTTTTTTAAATTTTGGAATACCAAAATGAATATTGCAATTATTGGTGTTGGGAGCATAGGCTATCAATTAGCAAAAAGATTTACTTTATTCGAAGGTGATATAGTAATAATCGAGCAAAATCCTGAACGTGCCGAATATGCTCGTGAACATCTGGATGCAATGGTAATAGAGGGCAATGCAACAGATTACGAGACTCTTAAATCTGCACAAATTGACAAAATGGATGCTTTCGTTGCTCTTACACGTAGCGATGAAGTAAATTTGCTTTCCTGTAAAATTGCAAAAAAAATGGGTGTGCAGGCAACAGTTGCAAGAATTAAAAATTTGCAATATTTAAAATCAAATTTTATTGTACCGAAGGAGGAATTCGGTGTTGATCTTTTGATCCATCCTGAGCAGGAAACCGCAAAAGCAATAGTTCGACTTATAAATTTAGCAACATCTACCGATTCGATTGAATTCGAAAATGGGAAAGTTCATTTTACTGGGCTTCGTTTAGATACTAATGCTGAAATTTTACGCACGCCACTTGCCGAACTCGGTGTTAAATACAAGCATATTCCAATGCGTATTGTCGCAATCAAAAGAAACTTGCGGACTATAATTCCACGTGGAAGCGATTTCCTGATGAAAGGCGATCAGATCTTTTTCACTTGCGATCCGAACTACTTCGATGAGTTGCTTGAAATTTTTGGGAAAAAGAACGTTAAAATCGAAGATGTAATGATTATTGGAGGCGGTCAAATTGCTTATTTCATTGCCGAAAATCTTCAGCATAAATTAAATATAAAAATTATCGAAAAAGATGAAGTAAAAGCTACCGCAATCGCTAACCAACTTAAAAATACTCTCGTTATCCACGGCGATGGGAGCGACCTTGATCTTTTGACTCTTGAAGGAATGCCCGATATGGACGAATTTATAGCCATCACAGGAGATGACGAAACAAATATTATAACAAGTATCATCGCAAAACATCTTAAAGTGCCTCGCGCTATTACTTTAATTAATAAAAATGAGTATTTGCCTCTTTCAAGCACATTGGGCTTGGATGCAGTAGTAAGCAAACAGCAAATAACTGTTAATGTTATCGAAAGCTTTATAAAAAGGCAAACTATTGCAAATGTTGTTGAACTACCAGGAATTGATGCCGAAATTACTATGTATATAGCAAAAGAAAAATCTAAAATACTAGACAAACCTCTAAAAAATATCGATTTCCCACGTGGTGCAATTGTTGGTGCTGTAATAAATCAAAAAGATCAGTTGATAATACCAACCGGAGACACTAAAATAAATTCCGGCGATAAAGTTCTAATACTTTCCACAACTGAACAAATAAAAAATGTAGAGAAATTATTCAAATCATAGATGAATTACAAAATTGTTATAAAGATACTCGGGCTATTGCTAATTTTTCTAAGCTTCACAATGCTTTTGCCATTGCCTTTTTCATATTATTACGACAGCAAGGACCAGGCAAGTTTTATTGCTTCTTTTTTAATAACATTCATTGTTGGTTTTTTAAGTTTTTTTTCTTTTAAGCGTGACATTGAAAAAAGCCAGAAAGATGTACATCCAAAGGAAGGTTTTGCAATTGTAGGTTTCGGTTGGGTTTTGCTTGCAACATTTGGTGCTTTACCTTATGTGATATCTGGTGCAATACCGAGCTATACCGATGCCTTCTTTGAAACGATGTCAGGATTTACAACAACAGGTGCATCAATACTCAAAGATATAGAGTCATTACCGAAAGGCATACTTTTTTGGCGTAGTTTTACTCATTGGCTTGGTGGTATGGGCATAATTGTGCTTTCAATTGCAATATTGCCTATACTTGGAGTTGCTGGAATGCAGCTCTTCAAAGCTGAAGTGCCAGGACCGACAGCCGATAAATTAACCCCAAGAATTACGGAAACAGCTAAAATTTTATGGGGGGTTTACTTTTTGCTTACAGTTGTTGAAACCATTCTTTTAATGTTTGCTGGGATGAATCTTTTCGACGCCTTATGCCATACTTTTGGGACAATGGCAACAGGAGGTTTCTCTACAAAAAATGCAAGCATTGCAGCCTATAACAATCCTTGGATTGAATATATAATTATTATATTTATGATAATTGCTGGAATGAACTTTGCGCTGCATTATCGTGTGCTTACAGGTAATTTCCGCGACCTGTTTAGAAACGAAGAAGCTCGATATTTTTTATTGATTATATCAATAGCTACTGTATTTTTGACTTTCGACATAGCACGACATAATATGGCTGATTTCGAGAATGCTTTTCGCTACGGTCTTTTTCAGGTCGTTTCAATTATTACTACAACTGGATATGGCACTTTTGATTATGAAAAATTAAGCTATACAACACATTTTATATTGCTAATACTTATGTTTGTTGGTGGATGCGCGGGTTCTACTGGTGGCGGTTTGAAGGTAATAAGAACTATAATTTTATCGAAATATGCATATTCAGAAATCAAACGGCTTGTTCATCCTAAGGCAATTGTGCCTGTGCGTTTTGGTGGTAAAGCAGTCGATAAAGCCATACTTGCGAATATATCAGGTTTTTTCATAATTTATATGTTTATTTCGGCTATTTCTGTGCTTTTAATTACATTTTTTAATATTGATATTGTTACTTCAATTGGTGCAGTTGCAGCTTGTATAAACAACATAGGTCCAGGACTTGCCGATGTCGGTCCGACGGATAATTATGCGTTTTTTCATCCAGTTGTTAAATGGTTGCTCTCTTTTTTAATGCTAATTGGGCGTCTTGAAGTTTTTACTGTTCTTGTATTATTTACATCTACTTTCTGGAAAAAATGATCAATAAAAGAATTATTATTCAAATTTTAGCTGCGATAATTGGATATATTGGGCTTTCGATGCTTGTTCCATTTGTCATAGCTATATTTTTTCACGAAAAAGAATATTTAAGTTTCCTTTATTCAAGTTTACTATTAGTAATACCTGGATTTAGTAGCTATTTTTTATTAAAATTAACTAATAAAGAAGAACAAACGAACTTAAATATTAGAGATGGTTTTTTAATTGTTACACTTGCATGGATTGTTACCTTCTTTGTTGGAACTTTGCCGTATATTATCAGTGGAGCAATACCGAATTTTACTGATGCATTTTTTGAAACTGCGTCTGGTTTTACAACAACAGGTGCATCAATATTGACAGATATTGAATCATTACCTAAAAGCATACTATTTTGGAGAAGTCTAACACATTGGGTAGGCGGTGTTGGTATAGTTGTTGTTGCAATTTCAGTAATGCCACTGCTGGGCGTAGCTGGTATGCAATTGTTTAAAGCCGAAACTCCAGGTCCAACAACTGATAAGCTTACACCACGAGTTAAAGAAACAGCTCGAATAATTGGTCTCGTTTATGTTTTAATTACGTTTTTTATTTTTCTCTTATATTTAATTTGCGGGATGTCTCTTTTTGATGCCATTTGCCATGCCTTTGGGACAATAGCTACAGGCGGATTTTCTCCATTCAACTCAAGCATTGGATATTACAAAAGCTCATTAATAGAATATGTTGTTATTTTCTGTATGTTTATACCAGCCGTTAATTTTTCATTGCACTATGCCGCATTGAAAGGTTCTTTCCGTTCCTATTTAAAGAGTGAAGAGTTGAAATGGTTTGTAACAACAATTTTAGCTTCCACTTTAATTATTTCTATGTTTGTTTTTTTCAAAATCACAAACCATTTGAGCAAGCTTTTCGTTCAGCGTTATTCAATGTAGTTTCGTTAATTTCAACAACAGGATTCGGTTCAGAAGATTATGAAAAATGGAGTCATGGTTCTCAGATTTTGCTAATTACGCTGATGTATTTAGGTGGAATGGTTGGTTCTACTTCTGGTGGAATAAAACAAGTTCGTTTTGTCGTTGTTGTTAAGCTTATAATTGCAGAAATCAAAAAGCATATACATCCACAAGCTATTGTACCTATTAGGCTTAACGGAGAAGCTATAGACAGAAAAATTGCAACTAATATTTTAATATTTACTCTATTTTATGCTTTAGTTTCTGTTGTTGCAGTCGTTGTTTTGGGTTTTTCTGGAGTAGATGTAGCAACCTCTGTTGGAGCAGTCGCAGCTTGCATCAATGGAGTCGGTCCAGGCATTGGATTGGTTGGTCCGACTGAAAACTATTATATACTACCAGCTTTAGCTAAGTGGGTTCTAACAGCTTGCATGTTGCTCGGGCGTTTGGAGATCTTTACAATTTTAGTTTTGTTTTCTCCAACTTTTTGGAAGAGATAATTTATATAAAAATTAAATAAATGGCGACATTTTATTGTGAAGCCATTTTTTTCAACTTTTATAAGAAAAACAATAAACTATATTTCTTTAATCAAACGATCAATAATTTCAGCGGGTGTAACATTATCAGCTTCAGCATTGAAACTAGTTACAATCCTGTGCCTTAGTACCGGCAAAGCAACAGCACGAATATCGTCAATGTCAGGCGTATATCGACCGTTCAAAGCCGCACGTGATTTTGCACCTAAGATCAAATATTGCGATGCACGAGGTCCAGCACCATAGTTAATAAAATCTTTAATAAATTGACTGCTTGTTTGCTTCGGACGTGATGAACGTACCAATGCAACAGCATATTCAACAACGTTATCAGCAACTGGCACGCGACGAATTAAGTCTTGGAACTCAATGATTGATCGTCCATCAAGCACTTTATCAACCTCTGGTTTCCATTCGGCAGTTGTTGTCTTGACAATCTTAACTTCTTCATCGAAACTGGGATAATCCAGCCATATATTAAACATAAATCTGTCCAATTGAGCTTCAGGCAAAGGATAAGTTCCCTCTTGTTCGATTGGATTTTGAGTTGCAAGCACAAAGAAAGGTAGTTCGAGTTTATGTGTTTTGCCGCCAGCGGTTACTTCGTATTCTTCCATAGCTTGCAGCAATGCCGACTGAGTTTTAGGCGGTGTACGGTTAATTTCATCAGCAAGCACTATGTTTGCAAAAATTGGACCGCGAATAAAACGAAATTCTTTCTGTCCAGTAGTTACATTATCTTCAATTACTTCGCTACCGCTAATATCGCCAGGCATTAAGTCGGGTGTAAATTGTATTCGATTAAATTTCAGCTCGAGAGCTTTTGCAAGTGTACGAATTAGCAGAGTTTTTGCAAGTCCTGGTACTCCAATCAGAAGCACATGCCCACGTGCAAAAAGCGATATAATCAACTGCTCAATAATATCATCTTGACCAATTATAACTTTTGCAATTTCTTTGCGAACACGTGATATTGCATCGGCAAGCTCAGCAATTTTTTCTTTATCACTAATTTTTGGGCTCATTTTTAACTTTTAAATAATTAACAAATGATAATTGACGTTGCAAAAAAATTGTAATTGTTAAAAAATAACAAAATTTTGACAACATTTTATTAGTGTTAATGAAAATTAACTAATATTAAACATTATATTTCGTCTTACCAAACAATATGCATGATTTTTTGAATATATTAATTGAATTGTTTATCGAAATGTCTCCATACATCTTATTGGGGTTATTATTTGTTGGAGTTTTGCATTTGTTTATCAAAAAAGAAGCAATTGCAAAGCATCTTGGGAAAAACAGCATTTCGTCGATTGTAAAAGCATCGCTCTTTGGAGTGCCACTTCCTTTGTGCTCGTGTGGTGTTGTCCCGACATCCGTTTACTTTGCGAAAAGTGGCGCAAGCAAAGGATCAGTCATTTCGTTTTTGACTTCAACACCACAAACCGGTGTCGATTCGATTATAGCAACTTATGGAATGATGGGACCAGTCTTTGCAATATTCCGACCATTTGCTGCTCTGTTTATGGGTATTATCAACGGAACCTTTATAAATAAGCTTTTAAAGCAAGATAAAAATGAAATTTTATTTCAAAATTTTGAAGAAAAATCATCAAATGATACATTCAAAAGCAAATTAAAAAGCTATTTGCATTATTCATTTGTTGAATTTTTAGATGATATAGCACCACAATTCGCTATTGGACTTCTTATTGCAACTGCTATTACTTACTTTATACCAGATAATTTTTTCTCTGGTAGTTTGATTCAGGATGGAATAGCTGGTATGCTTGCGATGATACTCGTGGGAGTGCCAATGTATGTTTGCGCCACATCATCAATTCCAATTGCCGTTAGCTTAATTGCAAAAGGATTTTCTCCCGGAGTTGCATTTGTTTTTCTTGCGGTCGGTCCTGCAACAAATCCTGCCTCTTTTGCAATACTTATGAAAGTGCTCGGCAAAAAAACCGCCCTTGCTTATTTGTTTGCGTTAATAATAAGTTCCATCGCATTTGGATACTTGCTCGATTTTATTTTCGCACTTTTAAATATTGACCCAAAATCGCAAATCTCACTCGGACACAATCACCATAACGCTGGACATAGTTTATTTTTAATTTCTCTATCAATACTTTTTCTTGTTTTACTTATGTTTTCATTTTATAGACTATATTTCAAAAAGTATTTCCAAAAATCAAAGGTGAGCAATATGATTACAGTAAAAGTTAAAGGTATGAATTGTAATCACTGCGTAAGTAATGTTACAAAAGCAATAAAAATGGCTCATGGCACACTCGATGTTAAAGTTGATTTATCAACCGAAACAGCTATAATTGAAGGCAATCCAGACTTAAATGAAATTAAAAGATTAGTTGAAGAAGCAGGCTATAAAATCGAAGTAAATGAATAATTTCTATGTTGATTGTTAAAATTCTCTTAAATTTTTGTTTATTAATCGAAATTAAGTTAATTTTCGACTTATTTCTTTTAAATTTTAAAAATTTATAATGAGCGAATCATTTAAAAATGGCAAATTTTGGTTGATTATAATCATTTCAGTAATTCCATCGTTCCTTGCTTTATATGTCGGATACAACTTTTTAAAGCCAAACACTGATAATACTTTATCTGAAACCACTGACACAATAAGCAAATTTGATGAAAACAAAGAATTTATAATGTCATTTGTTCCGATAATTGATAGCTCAGAAAATTATGTTGTTATCAGCGACGAAAACGAGCTTAATATTGCTATCGATAAAGATGCTGGAACAGGACTTAAGCAAATTTACAACGGACGCCGCATAAATATAGCCGTTACAGGTGTCGATAGCCGTCTTGGTGCAAACACGCGCCACGCAGATGCCAATCATATTATTTCGTTGCTTATCGATAGCGGCAAGGTGGAACTTTTCGCTATCCCACGTGATACTTATGTGGACTGTGGATATGATGATAGCACAGGGCTAAATAAGCTTACAGTTCTGCGAGCTGGTGCTGGACGTGAACGTTATCTTCGCGAGCTTGCGAATATTGCACGCCTTGATAAAATTCACTATTGGGTCGAGTTCGGTTTTTCGCAAGCAATGGGACTTATTGAACTGCTTGGCTACAGCAATCCAAAATCAACTTTACGAGTTCTTCGATCACGTCAAGGGCTCGGCGGTGATGATTACCAACGTGTTTATAACCAATCTCAGTTTATACGTCAAGTAATTTTACGTCATTACCATAAATTCGATGGTCAGCTCGGTGCTTTACTGTTTCGTGCAGGACTTACTATGGTCGAGACCAACTTAACTTTTGATGTTGTCAATAATCTTTACGAACAAATGAAAGCAAAAGGTTTTCCTCACTCGGCTACTGATATTAAGGTTTTTGTGCGTCCACCTGTGCCTATCAACTACAAAGTGTATGATTTTACAGATGAAGCAACTATTGCTGAACTTAAAGACAAAATCGATAGATTTTATCGTTACCAACATACTTCTGATAGCACTCGAGCTGCAAATATCAATCCTGAAAGATTGCTTCTAAACGCAATATTAAAAGCTGCTCCCGACACAGCACGTAATCCTCAGGCGGCTATTGCAAAGCTTGAAACTTATTTCAATCAGCGAGCCTGGTATCAGGTTGAAGATATAGATGAACGCATAAAAATTCGCAATTCAATGGCTGATATATTAGTAACAAGCTACAACAAACGAAAAAAATTCGATGAAGCCAAAAAAGTCCTTGAAATAATAGAACTTGAAAATAAAATTTTAGAAAATAAAATAAAAAATGCTGGGTTATGAAAAGAATTATTTTAGTGCGTCACGCAAAATCCAGTTGGGAAAATCCTGATTGGAGCGACTTCGAGCGACCACTTAACAAACGCGGTCTGCGAGATGCTCCATTTATGGCTGATATCGTTGCCAAAAAAATTGAAAAGCCTGATCTAATTATTAGTTCTCCAGCAGTGCGAGCGGCTACTACTTGCAAATATTTCGCAAAAGCTTTCAGTTACAACGAAAAAGACATAATTTTTGATGAAAATATTTACTCAAAAGGTTCTCGTTATATTATAAATTTAATTTTTCAACTTGATAGTAACTTTAATTCTGTAATGATTTTCGGTCATAATCCTGATATTACAAGTTTATTTGCATATTTTACAGGTGAATATATTGATAATATCCCAACTTGTGGCGTTTTTGCTGTTGAATTTGATATAAAATCTTGGAAAGAAATTGAAAACAATAACGGGAAACTAATATTTTACGAATATCCTAAAAAATATTTTCCTAAGGATGCCAATATAGTAGATTAAACTATGCTTTTGCGTGCAATAGCAACAATTATACGCAAAACAGCATAATCAATATCGACAGCTATAAGATCGCGAAGGCGACTTAATGTTATAGCAGGCTTTTTATAAATAATTGTTTTAATTTTCAGAAAAACAGCTTCGCTTACGAAATTTCTCCAATCGAGTGTTATTTTATCATTCATAATACCATCTTGCACTATTCTGGCAATTGATCCTTTGTCTGTGTTGTATATTTTAGCAATTTCTTCTATTTTTTGCTTTCGATTTAATAATTTTGCAATGTTCAAAAGGTTTTCGTCAACTGTTTCATTTTCGTCAATATTTTGAAAATTACTGTTAATTGCTTTATAAAACTCTTCAGCATATTTCTGCAAAATAAATTTGCTTATGCCAGGAGTGTTGATAAAATCTTTAAATGAAAGGTCGGAATTTTTGGCTATTATGCGAATTGCCTTATCACTTGCAACAGAGCGTTCAGAAATTCCCTCCATTTGGGCAATTTTTGTCCTTATGGATTTTAATTTTTGGATTAACTCGTTATTGGAGCTTTGTGTTTCATCAATTTTGCCAATCATTTGCATACCGTACGATGAAAGTGAGAGTATCGGATAAAGCCCACTCGAAACAAGCACTAAACGCTTAGCTATTGCTTTCTCGATAGATTGACGTATTTCGTACTCACTGGCATCTTTGAGCGAGCCAAAAAATGGATTACCCTCCAAATTATGCTTTTTAATGTTCGAGGAACTTTTGCCTTTGAGCATTTGGATTATTACAGTTTTGCCGAATTTGTTGTTAACTTCGTATAGCGCTTTCAAAAAAGTCTGCAAAATATACTCTTGTTTTTGTGATGATAGTTTAATCGTACTTTTATTTGTACAGGAGGAACACCTACCACATATGTCCGTGTAGCTATCATCTTGGAAATAATCCAAAAGATAGTTGCGTTTGCAATTGTTTGTATAAGCATAATTTATCACTTCATTTAGTTTTGAATATGCAATAGAGCGGCGTTTTGCGATTTCGTCATATTTAAGTTTTTCTTTTAAAACACTTTTCGAGGTTTCCAAAAGCTCAATTTCACCAGATGATGCTCCATCGGAGTATTCGATAAACCTCAAAATTGACAAAGTTCTGAGAGTATCGTCAAGAACATTTTTGTTTAAAGCGAACTTGAACAGAAGCGAATTATAGTCGAACTCAACACTTCTGCGAAATGCCTCAGCAGAAACACTTTTCAGAATAGCGGAGAGTGTCTGGCGACGTTCTTCTGTTGTATTCTGCATAAAATACTTTATTTCGTCAGTAGTTGCAATAAATTTAATCATAGCAAAAGCATTTCGCCTGCTGATTTTGATAATTTCTGAGCGTTCCAAAATATCCAGGACTGTGCTAACTAAGCTTTCATTTGCTGCTGCTTGATTTGCGAGTTCTGCAATTGGTAGCCTCAGTCGTTTGCTTTTATCGCAATTGCCCACAAGTGTTACGTAAATACGTTCTATTTCCTCACGTTCAGGAAAACTGTTTGCTATGAAAAATTCTTGCAAAGCATAATCTTGATTGTTGTGTAGAAGATAACAATTCGCTGGGTTACCGTCGCGTCCGGCTCGCCCTGCCTCCTGATAATATGCTTCGAGCGAAGCTGTATAATCAATATGTATTACATTTCGAACATCAGATTTGTCAATCCCCATACCAAAAGCGTTTGTTGCAACAATTATAGGTTTCTCACCAGTGATAAACTGATTTTGCACTTGAGTTCGGATATCCATTTGTATTCCACCATGATATGCAGCACAATTAAATCCCATATTGGATAGCTTTTGTGATGTTTCTTCTACACGGGAGCGCGACCCACAATAGACAATTGATGAACCGTTGGGTGTTGATTTCAAAATTTCAGCGATAATTTGAATTTTATTCTTAGTTTCTATTGTATGATAAGTTAAGTTTGGACGGTCGAATCCACGGATGAACTTTTTTGCATTATTCATCTTTAAATAATAAATAATATCTTTTTGGACATCTGTCCCTGCTGTTGCAGTAAAAGCTGCAACTGGTCGTATGTTGATATTTTCCAAAGCCTTGGAAATATTCAGATAAGCAGGACGAAAATCGTGCCCCCATTCGGAGATGCAATGAGCCTCGTCCACAGCAAGAAAAGAAACTGTGATATTGGCTATCAGTCGCTTGAAGAATTCGCTCTCCAAACGTTCAGGTGCAATATAAATAATTTTATATGCGCCTAATAAAACGTTTTTTAAACGCTCTTGGAGTTCTTCAAAGCTTATTGAGCTATTAATAAATGTTGCAGGGATACCTTTTTCAGTAAGAGCGTCCACTTGATCTTTCATTAATGCTATAAGGGGGGAAATGACTATAGCTGTTCCTTCGAGCATAAGTGCTGGCAACTGATAACAGATTGATTTGCCACCTCCTGTCGGCATAATTGCAAGTGTATCGTTCCCGTCTAAAATTGAACGTATAATTTCCTCCTGCCCGGGACGAAATGATTTAAAGCCAAAATATTTTTCTAAAACTTGAATTATTTCCATACTTAAAAATACGTATATTTCATAAAAAATAATACTCTGTTGTTTGGAACTTATTCATTGATAAATTTTCATATATTTATTAATTTGCAATTCTTTAAATTGTTATTTTTTAAATAATTACTGGATTGGATAATGAGTGTAAGAGTTAGATTTGCGCCTTCGCCGACGGGATATTTGCACGTTGGTGGTTTGAGAACTGCCTTGTATAATTATCTTTTTGCACGTCATCACGGTGGTAAGTGTATATTAAGAATTGAAGATACCGATAGAACTCGCTTTGTAGAAAATGCACAAGAAAACTTAATAAATTCGCTTCGCTGGGCTGGTGTTGAATTCGACGAAAGTCCCGAAGTGGGCGGTCCTTATGGACCTTATGTCCAATCTGAAAGATTTGACTTATATCGCAAATATGCGATGGAATTACTTGAAAAAGGTGCGGCATATTATGCGTTCGATACTTCCGAAGAGCTCGAAACAATGCGTTTTCGTCAGCAAAAAGCTGGTATCGCACCAAAATATGACCGCTCAACGATGAAAAATCAATACACACTCGGCGAACAAGAAACTAAAAAGCTCTTAGATAGCGGTGCACCTTATGTTATCAGGATGAAAGTCCCAATAACAGCAGAAATCCGCTTCAGTGATATTATTCGCGGTGAAGTTGTTGTTTCGGGCAAAGATGTTGATGACCAGATACTGCTAAAATCCGACGGCTTCCCGACTTATCATCTCGCAAATGTAGTTGACGACCACCTTATGCAAATTACTCATGTAATTCGTGGCGAGGAATGGCTCCCATCAACTCCAAAACACGTTTTGCTTTATGATGCTTTCGGTTGGGAGCGTCCACAGTTTGCACATTTGCCTTTGCTTTTGAACAAAGATAAGACAAAGCTAAGCAAGCGTCAAGGGTCTGTTGCGGTTGAAGATTTTATCGAGCGAGGTTACTTCAAAGAAGCATTCGTTAATTTTATCGCTCTCTTGGGCTGGAATCCAACATCTGATCGTGAAATTTTCTCAATGGATGAACTTATTGCAACTTTCTCGCTCGAAAAAGTGAACAAAGCAGGTGCTGTTTTCGATACTCAAAAGCTTGATTGGATGAACTCACAGTATTTGCGAGCTTTCGAACCTACTGATCTTGTCCAAAGGCTTAAGCCGTATATGACCAAAGAGCAACTTAGCAAGTTTTCCGATGATTACATTGAAAAGGTTATAGTACTTCTGCGTGAGAGAATCGATATTCTAAAAGATATACTCACTTTTGGTGATTATATGTTTGCTAAGCCTTCTTCATACGACACCGATTATTTGCAAAAACATTGGAAAGACAACACACTCGATTTAATCAAACCGCTGGTGGATGTCTTTCGCAATATCCAAGGCTGGGAACACAAGCTGCTTCACGACGAAACAATGAAATATGTCGAAAGCCGTTCTGTAAAATTAAAAGATGTCATTCACCCAATTCGTATTATGATTACTGGGAAATCAGTTGGTGCTGGAATGTTCGAAACTATGGAGGTCCTTGGCAAGGATGAATGCCTTGACCGCTTCGATATTTTCATAAGTAAAAAGGAAAAAGGCGAAATATAGACTTTATGCCGCTTAAGGAACTCATAAGAAAAATTCAATCTGCAACAGGGCTTCGTAGAAGCGAGCTTCTGGCGATGTTTTTTCTACTTTTTAGTGGAATTTCTGGCTTGATAATACAAAGATTTAACATTAATGAAAAGCTTGCATTTAACGACAGTTATTTTTTGTATAAAGCAATTGATAGTGCGATGAAAGTGGAGCTAACCACTTTCATCGGCACTGATTTTTACAATACACCAAAACCTGAGCTTGCAGCTGCTGATACAATTGTACCTAAAGAAGCTTTCGCTTTTCCAAGCCAGCAAAATAAAAGCAAGAAAAGTGATTTTCAAGGTGTTGTAAATTTAAATAGAGCCTCGAAAGTTGAACTTATGCAAGTGCCAGGAATTGGTGAAAAAACTGCACTCGCAATTATTGAATATAGAAAAAACAAAAAATTCAGTTCAATTGAAGAAATTATGAATATCAAAGGTATAGGACCAAAAAAGTTTGAGAAAATGCGAAATAACATAACGGTTCGCTAAGGTGTCCTCAATCGGAATTTACATACATTTCCCATTTTGTAAAAAAAAATGCATATACTGCGATTTTTACTCCACTACTAAATTAGATGAAATTCCAATTTATTTAAACGCACTTAAGTTTGAAATACAAAAACGAATCGAGAAACTACTCGAAGAGAGACTTATCAAAGCAAATGAGATCGATACAATCTTTTTTGGTGGTGGGACACCTTCACTTTTGCAACCGCAGCAATACGAAACAATACTTGGGCTTTTAAAGCAATATTTTTCGATCCAAGAAGATGTTGAAATAACAATTGAGTGCAACCCAGGAGCCAGCGATGCAAAGTACTTTGCTGAATTAAGACAGCTCGGCATAAATCGCATAAGCATAGGAGTGCAATCATTTCTTGATCCAGAACTTCGATTTCTTGGACGAATTCACACATCCGAGGATGCACTTTATACAATAGAACAAGCTCAAAAGCATTTCGATAATGTATCGATTGATTTAATTTTTGGGCTACCCAAGCAAACAATTGAGAATGTGGAATATAGCTTGAGAGCAGCTTGCGAATTTGATTTAAAGCACATTTCTGTGTATTCTTTGATTTACGAAGAAGGTACTCCACTTTACGAAAAATTAGCCTCTGGTACAATTTCTCCTTTAGATGATGAATTAAGTGCCGAAATGTTTTTGTTCATTAGTTCTTTTCTTCATAAGAGAGCTTTCGAACATTATGAAATCTCAAACTACGCAAAGTATGGATTTCGTTGCCGACATAATCTGAAATATTGGCTCTTACAAGATACTCTGGCTTTTGGACCTTCGGCTGTGGGCTATTTGAACGATATGCGTTACAAAAATACAACAAGCTTGAACGAATACATTCAAAAATTACAATGTGGAATTTTACCTGAAAGCTTTAGCGAGCAACTCACTTTGATCGAAAAAATCACAGAGCGTGTTTTCCTTTCGCTGCGTTCAACAGGGTTAGATTTAGCAAAATTTCGCAATGAGTTTGGGTTGTATTTAGCAAAATTTGCAAGTAAGGAAATTGAACATTTGATTAAAAATGAGTTTGCAACACTTGAAAATAAATTACTTAAACTAACGCCAAAAGGTTATTATATTTGTGATGAAATTACATTACAATTATTGAAGAAAATCGAGATGCAAAATGTTCAAAATATTCGATAGATATTTACTTAGGACTCACATAGCACCATTTTTGTTTGGATTTTGCACCGTAATTTTTCTTTTTTTAATGCAATTTTTGATGAAATATTTGGATCGATTGGTTGGAAAAGGAATTGATACCTGGGTTATTATTCAGTTAATTGTTTTTAATATAGCTTGGATGGTTGTGCTTGCCGCTCCGATGGGAGTGCTTTTCTCAACACTAATGGCATTTGGGAATTTATCATCAAATCACGAAATAACGATAATCAAAGCAAGTGGTGGGAGCTTGATTCGTATGATGTTGCCGATAATCATAGTTGCCTCATTGCTTACAATAGCTTTATTTTGGTTTAATGACAGAGTTCTTCCAGAAACAAACTTGTGTGCAAAAACTTTGATGGGCGACATATCTCGAACAAAACCCACTTTTATGCTCGAATCCGGGCAATTTTCATCCGAAATAGAAGGCTACACAATTATTGCGCGCCATGTTGACTCACTATCTGGGCTTCTACGTGGTATTACGATTTATGATATATCTGCTATGAGCTCACGTAATATAATTTCTGCAGATACAGGCACTTTGAACTTTACAGCGGATTATAGCAAATTGATTTTGAAGCTTCGAAGCGGTGAAATTCATCAGCTATTTTCAGGTAGGGCAGATAACTATAAAATTGTTGAGTTTCAAGATTATCAAATAATGATGAACGCAAGCGGATTTAATTTCCAGCGTTCTGCCATTGATGCTTCGAACCGTGGTGATCGCGAAATGCGTATAAGCGATATGCAGAAAATAGTAGATGAATCATTGAAATATGTTGAAATAGCACGAAAAAACAAAGAGAAAACTATAAATGCTCATCTTGACTATATTTTAAAAAATAAATTACCCGAAGAATCCGGCGAAGCTCGCGTTGTGTCGAGTAGTTACTCTTATGTGGATACCTCGTGGCAAGCAAGAGTAAGCCGAATCACGCAGCGTCTTAATTTTCTTGTCAGCTCAATTAAATCTGATAGCTACGCTGAACGCGATTATAAACTTCGAGCGGAGCAATATCTGGTTGAAATTTACAAAAAATATGCAATTCCTTTTGCTTGTTTTATATTTGTATTTGTTGGGTGCCCGCTCGGGATTATTGCAAAACGTGGGAATTTTGGAGTAAGCGCAGCAATAAGTCTCGGATTTTACATTTTTTATTGGGCTTGCCTAATTGGCGGAGAAAAGCTTGCTGACCGCGGCTACATAGCTCCGTGGCTTGCGATGTGGGCTGGCAATATTATAATTGGTATTCTTGGGATATTGCTCACCTTAAAAATCAATTTCGAAAGCTTCGAATTTTTAAATATCGCAAAGCTTTTTAGAAGAAAGGCTATGCAGAACTAACTTTTTCATATTCAGTTTTCATTAGTGCAATTTCGAACTCATTTAGCGAGCGATTGCGCCTTGCCATCATTTTCGAAGCTGTATCGAGTGCTTGCTCAAAATTATATGTTCGAGAATTTTCCTTCCCACCCCAAGTGTAAGATGGGATTTGACTTGGGAAAAACCCTGAATCGAACAAATTACAATGAATACCACAGGTTGTTCCTGTTGTAAATTGCGAATTTATTGCAGTTTTGGTGTGATCGCCAGCCATTAGCCCTATGAACATCTTATCTGTTGGAACTCGCTTGCCAGGCAATCGCATAATAATATTGGAGTATGTATTTTTGAGGTCAGAATTATTCGTATCAGCACCAAAATTCACCCATTCGCAAATAAAGGAATGCCCAAGGAAGCCTTCGTGTTGTTTATTTGAGTAGCCCTGAAAAATAGTTGCTTCGAGCTCACCACCAATTTTGCAGTATTCACCAAATGAACAGTTGGAATAGATTTTTGCAACGGCTTTGATTATTGTTTTCTTGCCAATATAGGACGGTCCAATGATAACGCTATTTGGCATTATTTGGACATCATCGTCTATGACAATAGCGCCATCGGTTGAATCGAGTACCACTCCAGGCATAATTTTAACGTTATCACCAATGTAAATTTCGCTACCTACTAAGTGAGTGCCAAAAAATGGATTTATTATATTTGCGAGCCTTTTAAAACGGCTCTGAATTAAAATAGTATCAAATTTTATTTGATTATGGTTTAAATCGAGTACTTCCCAAATATAATTTATTCGATTTACATTTATATTGTGATTGATAAAATCGCGTGCTTTTTTTGTATTTCGAACAAATTGGGCAATGCTTTTTCCCTGAAAGTTAAAATTAATATTAAAATGATGATTTTTTAGGATGGCTTCTTTTATTTCTTCCAAAAGTAGAAAATCAGGAATTACATTACCATCGATAAAAAGAACGTTTTCTTGATAATTTGGATTAGATAAATTATAGCGTAAAAGAAAAGAAGAAAGTCGAAAATGATCGCTTTCGAAGCAAATTTTAGTATCTGGAGCTATAAGTGTCCAGCGCTCAAAATTATGTAAGCAACCTGAGAACAATTCAAACGAAGGATGCAAAATTGAAAAAGGATATAAATTATCCAAATCTTCTGGATCTCGTAAAACAATGCTTGAAATCATATTTTGCTCCTACCAAGGTAAAATTTTATTTAGTGCGGTGTCGGTAAGCCGAACAATGCCTAAACGGCTTGACATTGCGAAAATTATACTACCATCACCTGTAACGGCTGGTACAGTGTAGAATGTATCAATTTCATTAAGTCCGCGATCTTCTATGAGTTTTCCATTATCAGTATCAACAAAGAAAATTGCTGCACCGTTTGGTGTATTCCCAATAACCGCAGATTTTGAGCTGTTAACAAGCATTGGCGCTGTTACAGTTGCAGAAATAAACAGCCGCCAGTTCTGTTTACCCGCGCGGCTGAAAGAAAAAATTCCGCTCATAGACTCGCCAACGCCTGTGTTGAATCCAATAACGAAAACATTTTGCTCGTTGCAGGAGAGAAATCGAGGGAAAACGGGCAATTCCTGACGCCATTTTTCAAAACCACGACGATCGAAGCAAATCAAAAATGAGCCACTTTTTGCATTCGTTTGCATAAATCCTATAAGATAAATATTATCGCCTGAGACAACTGGATTTTTTACAATTCTGACGAAATCTATTGGCTTGTTAAACTTTTCATTACCTTGTGGGTCGATCATCACTAAATTATCTGTATCACCGAAAGTATTTTTAGTAAGAACGATGTACACATTGCTGTTGTCATCGGCTGCAAAAGATCGTGAAATAGCTGTGTTATATTGTTTCTGAAAAATTAGATGCCCATCAAAAGAGAATTTAAAAAGCTTACCGCTTGAAGTGCCTACAAGGACACCATCCTTGGTTGCTAAAACATCGGAACACATTTCAAACGGATCAGTTGTATCAGATAGAACATATTTCCAGCGCAGCTTGCCAGTTTTATTGAATGAATAAATTATTGGCTTCAAGGAAACAAAATATATGTTTTGCTCTATGTCAGCTGCGGGACGTGTTGAAACAGGTGAGCTATCAGGAACAGTAAAGCGTGCTTGCAAAATATCTTTTGAAATAAACGAAATCGATCCATCGGCTCCGAGCAGGTAAAAGTCGTTCGATCCAACAACGAGCGGTTCAAGATGACTGCCTGAGTGCTCTAATGTATCATCTTTTGTTTTACCGTAATATTTGGTTTCGAGAACATTTATTGAAAATTTTCTATAATTGGAGTAGTTGTTCGAACGAGTGTAGCTTGCAGAAGCATTATAGACCGGCTCTTCGAAAGGGTTTCCACAAGAAGTTAAAATTAAAAGCAGAAACAAGAAGGAGTAGTTTTTCATAATTGTTACTCGTTGTTGAAAAATTAGTAGCATAAAAATATTAATCTATTAAGATAAATGCAAGTAAAAAAGCAGTTATACTTGCGATTTAGTCAATATAATCAAAGTAATTTCAGGTGGGATGCCAAGTCTTATTGGGATGCCAGATGTTCCCAATCCACAATTTATGTAAAGATGCTGATAAAAATCGGAGTATAACCCTTTATAATGCTTATAAACAAAAGTTGCTGGGGTGATAGTTTTGCCAATAAAACTAATTCCAGCCTGTCCACCGTGAGTGTGCCCTGAAAGCATCAGATCGACAGGTCTTCTTTGGCGAATTTCACGTTCCCAATTGGTTGGATCGTGGCATAGTAAAACAATTGGGGAATGAGGATCAACGCCATCTAATGTTTTATCGAAATCACCAAAAGTCTGCCCATAACCATAGTTATCGGACCCAGCTATAAAAATAGATTTATTTTCTTTTTTAATCTCAATATTTTCGTTAATGAGAAGATGCATATCAGTTTTTTCAATTTTATTAATCAGTCTATGAGTATCACGTATGTCCATAAAATGATCATGGTTGCCTAAGCAACCGAACTTACCATACTTTGCTTGCATTGCTGAAAAGGCATTGTGAAGCAAATCAAATTCATCTTGTTTGAAATTTACAAAATCGCCAGTTGCTGCAATTATATCAGGTTTGAATTTATTTAGCATTTCAGCCGCAGAATCAATAAAAGTCGAGTCTACAAAAGAACCTGCATGAACATCCGAAATGTGAGCGATTGTAAATCCTTCGAACTCTTGTGGCAAGTCTTTTATTGGAATAGTAACTCGGTTAATTAAAATATCATAAGTGGAATCAACGGCATCTTTTGCTATTGTAAAAAAAGGGACACCAAAAAATGCAAGTGAGGAATTCTTGATAAATTTGCGACGTTCAATTAGTTTATTGTTTTGAGATTTGTTAGCTATTTTTATGGATTTTGAGAGAATATCGGTGGAGAGATTTTGATTGATTTGGAAGTTTGTGTTGGTTTGGAGAGCAATTCGAGGTTCTTCGATGATTGGTTTGACTTTTTGCCTTATAGATAGTAGAAGTTTTGGTTTAAATTTATTTCTATATTTTTTGATTTTTCTTGTAAGATTATAAATCGCTAAAACTGGTACGATTATGAACTTCGGAATATACCAAATACTTTGTGCAATCATAATATATCGCTCTACATAGCCTGGGGTTATATCAAAAACTTGAATATGGATGGAATATATAGCAACAACGAACATAAATACTGTTAGATATTTTATTGCTGTGTAGTAGTCTATTGATAGTTTATAAGTTCGAATAAATTGTTTTAGTGAAAGTAAAAAATAAACATCGAAAAAAATAGCAATAGAGGAGTAAAAAATCATAAATGGGATATATTTTAGGTTTTCCATAAAATACTCGAAAATTATTAAAATTTTCGAGTTCAAATATAAGTCCTTGATTTTAAAGAAAAAAGATGAAATTTGTCTTAACTAAACATTGATTGTAGCTTAATAAAATTAAGCTAAAATAAACTTTTATAATAAAAAACTGTCCCCAAATATGAGGACAGCTTTTTTAGTTAATAGCTCTATGTTGATTAAAGCTTATGGATTGCATCAACAGGGCAAACAGAAACGCATTGTGGTTCATCGTAATGACCAACGCATTCTACGCATTTGTTGGGGTCAATCATTGTATGTTCGTCGCCTTCATATATGGCTTGAACTGGACATTCAGGTTCGCAAGCACCGCAAGAGATGCAATCATCATTAATTGAATAAGCCATTTTTGCCTCCTAAAAAGAAAAGTTAGTTTAACAAAATAACGTAATTAGTTAATACTAAATAACTTACATTTTTTATTTTCATTTACAAATTTAAATAAAACATATTTCAAAACAAAAATATAATTGATAAAAGAATAATGCATAACAAAAATTATTCAATAATGATAAAAGAGTGAAGAAAAAATAATTTAATTAGAAATACTAATGATCCAACATTTTCGTTAAGAAATATTATTTTTTATTCAAGTTTTTGCGTTAAATACCGAAATATATGAAAAAATGCCGTTGATTGGGATTGGGAATACGAAAATAATTATTTGCTAATTATAAATTGGGAGTTGCTATGAAAATAGGAACAAAAATTATTCTGAGCTTCATTGGAGCTTTTGCATTTATTTTATTAATTTCAATAATAACATTGAATGGTTTTAAAGAGTTCGACAATAATTTTGAAAAATCAATTAAAAGGTATTATCAACTTACAATATGGTCAAATGAGGTTATCATTGGTTTGGAATATAATGATATTAAATTAAGAGATGCAATTTTGGCAAAAGACAAAGCAGAAGAAAATGTTTATTTGGAACAAGCAAAAAATGTATCTTTAAAAATTTCAGCAGCTCTTGATTCTTTGAATAATTCAGTTAAAAGTGATAAAGGTAAACAACTTTTATCAGAATTAGCGGCGATAAGAGCAGATTACAGAGCCAAAAGAGAAGAAGTTTTTAAATTACTCAACGAAAATAAAAAAGATGATGCTTATAATTTCTTAAATAATACATTGAGCATATCTGAAAAAGCTTATATTGAAAAATGTAGAGATTTAATTGCTTATTCCGAAAGAGAATTAAATAATTTTTACTCAAAATTGCACGAAGAATATCAATCAACTCAACAAACTGTTATAATAATCATAGTGTTATCAATTGTTTTTATGATACTTATTACCTGGGTTTTGGTTCGAAACATAAACAAACCACTCAACAAAGCAGTTACAGCTGCTAATGAAATAGCTAATGGTAACGTAAATGTCGATCTTGAATCTAAATCAAAAGACGAAACAGGCATATTGCTTGATTCAATGAAAGAAATGACTAATACAATAAAGAAACTTGTGAACGAAATGAACACCATGACTGACTATGCTGTTAACGGCAAACTCGATGCTCGTGGCAAAGAAAATGATTTTCAGGGTGAGTATAGAAATATAGTTCGTGGATTTAATGCAACACTGGATGCAGTTATAGGTCCACTGAATGTTTCAGCAGAATATATTGATCGCATCTCCAAAGGCGATATTCCACCTAAAATTACAGATGAATACAAGGGCGACTTTAATGAAATTAAGAATAATCTGAATGTTCTAATTGATGCAACGCAAGAAATTTCTAATACACTTGAAGAATTGGCTGATGGAAATATTGATCTAAATATTAAGGAACGGTCTTCAAATGATATATTAATACGCAGTGTGAATAAAACTATCGCTGCAATAAAAGAACTGACAAATGATACTAAATATTTAGCAGAAAATGCTATGCTTGGGAATTTGAAAATTGAGGTAGATGAACAAAAATATGATGGAGAATTTAAAAAAATTATAATTGGTATTAATGATACTCTTTCCAGTGTTGCAAATATTATTGATTCTATGAGTGCAAATGTTATGATTGGTGATAAAAATGGACGTATTAATTTTGTAAATAAATCAAACTTTGCATTATTTGAAAAGCATTATAAAAATATTAAATCACATCTACCAGATTTTGATATTAATCAAGTTATTGGAAACACAATTGATAAATTCCATAAAAATCCATTACATCAAAAATCACTACTTGCTAATTTAACTAAACAACATAGAGCAATGATTACAATGGGCGATGCTAAATTCTGGCTAAATGTTTCACCAATAAACAACAAGAGGGGTGAACGATTAGCTTATATAGTAGAATGGTTAGATTACACTGATGAAACTAACTTCAATGATGGATTGCAGCACTTAATTGAAAATATGACCGAAGGCAATTTAAAAACAAGGATGGATGTAGAAAAAGTTTCCGGAATGTACAAAGATACAGCTTTAGGAATAAATAAGATGCTCGATAAATTGCTTGAACCAATAAATGATGTAACAGAGGCACTAAAACAAATGGCTAATGGAAATTTATCACTTAAATTAGAAGGTAATTATAAGGGTGATCACGCAATAATCATCAATGCTTTGAATACTACAATTGAGCAAATGCCATTCAAAGAGACATTCCAGGTTTTACAAGCAATTTCGAACGGCGATTTGACACGTAAAATGGAAGGCGATTACAAAGGTGATGCTTTGCAACTTAAAGAAGCTCTAAATTCAACTATTGATAGCCTTAATGAATTGCTTTCTCAAGTAGCCGTTACTGTTGATGAAGTAACTCGTGGTGCTATGCAGGTATCTGATGCAAGCACAGCACTATCGCAAGGGGCTACTGAACAAGCTGCTTCATTGGAGGAAATCACAAGTTCGATGGCTGAGATAGGTTCGCAAACGAAAACTAATGCAGAAAATGCAAACCAAGCAAATATATTAACTTACGAAGCAAAAGAAGCAGCCGAAAAAGGCAATCGTGAAATGGAGCAATTGAACAAAGCGATGGATGAAATAACCGAATCAAGCAGAAATATATCGAAAATTATTAAAGTAATTGATGAGATTGCATTCCAAACTAATTTGCTTGCACTCAATGCAGCAGTTGAAGCCGCACGTGCAGGACGTCACGGTAAAGGTTTTGCTGTTGTTGCTGAGGAAGTTCGTAATTTAGCAGCACGTTCTGCAGCCGCTGCAAAAGAAACATCTGAACTTATAGAAAACAGTATAAAAGCTGTTGAAAATGGTTCGATGATTGCAATTCGCACTGCCGAATCACTCGATGAGATTCGTAACAGCTCGACAAAAGTAGCCGATATTGTTGGAGAGATTGCAACATCATCAAGCGAGCAAGCTATGGCTATATCGCAAATTAACGAGGGACTCTCGCAAATTGATAAAGTAACACAAACTAATACAGCAAGTGCTGAAGAAAGTGCTTCTGCTGCAGAAGAGTTATCTGGGCAGGCTGCACAGCTTAAAGTGATGTTATCCAAATTCAAGCTTAATATTGATAATATTAATTCGGCATACGGTGAGTATGAATCATCAAGATATGTCTCAGGACGCTCTATGGGTAGGTCGCTCCCACACCATGAAACATCAATGCATCAAGATATTTCGCTTGATGATAGCTATAATTACACTGATAACGTTAATCCTTCCGATATTATCAAACTTGACGAGGACGATTTCGGGCGTTATTAATTCTATTAGTTAAAACTACGCAAGGTTTGAAATAAAACGGGGGCATCTAAAATTTAAAATGCCCCCTTTGTTATGAAAATTCTTTGTGCTGTAAATTAATTAATCGATTCAAATACTTTCTTAAAGCAATGCTAAATCATAAAAAAAGTTTAACTCTAAATTCATTAATATAATCTAGCTATTTTCGACTTTAATTTGTAACTTGTATTTAATTAAATTGGAGAATACAATGGCAACTCAAACTAACATCCTTCTCGAAACAGGAACAAACGAACTTGAAATAGTTGAATTTATCATTGAGTTCGTTGATGAGAATGGGGCTAAAAAGGTACAACCTTTTGGTGTTAATGTTGCAAAAGTGCGTGAAATAATACGTATGCCTCAGCTCACAAAACTGCCTAATTTGCCCGATAGTGTTTATGGTGTATTTAATCTTCGCGGAGTTGTTATCCCAGCTTTAGATTTAAGGAAATACTTATATAATCTTGAGTTCGAGCCGAAAGACCAAAAAATGATAATAACTGAATTCAATAAATTACGTGTTGGTCTGATTGTCAATGATGTAAGTCGTATTCATCGTATTTCATGGACGGACATAGTAACCCCAGATGCAATGCAAGATTTCGATAGCGACAAATCATCAATTGTTGGGATTATACATATCGGTGAAAGTACTATTCTAATGCTCGATATAGAGAAGATCGTTGCTGATATTGACCCTTCGTCTGCAATTGATATAAAACAAAAAGTTGAGAAATTTGAGAAAAAATTGAAAGCTGTCACAGCTGAAGATTCTCCAACCATTCGTAGAATGATAACTGATAGACTTAAAGTTGCTGGCTTCGAAATAGAAGCTTACCACAATGGTGAAGAGGCTTGGAAACGCCTTAAAGAAATCTCAGCTTTAGTGGCAAAAGGTGCTCGCTTAGACGATTACTGCGATGTTGTTATCACTGATATTGAAATGCCAATGATGGATGGATATACTTTAACGAAAATGATCAAGTCTGACCCAATATTGCAACAAATACCAGTTGTAATTTTCTCATCAATTGTCTCGGAAGACATATTGCATAAAGGAAAAGTTGTTGGTGCAAATGCCCAACTTACAAAACCACAAATTGGTGAGTTGCTTTCCACTGTCAGATATTTAATAGAAAATAAATCTTAATTTTATAAAATTAACTGAGCTTTTATGAAAAAATATTTACTGTTGTTGTCATTAATTGGTGTTTCTTTTGTTTTAGTTGCTTTTTTAAATAAGAGCATCCAACCAAAATTTAAATATTCCGATTTCGAAACACCAAAATATTGCGGAACAACTTGCCATCGCGATATCTACAACCAGTGGGCTGCGTCTATGATGTCGCAAGCTTATACTCACGAATGGGATGAGATTGAGTATTTCGAACTTGCTCTACCTCACGCACGCCTTGATGAAAAAGTTGCAGAAGTTGAAGCAGGTTGCAACGGCTGCCACGCACCACTTGCATATTTAACAGGCGATATACCTCCTAAGCCGCCCTCAGCTGGCACACGAGCAAATGAGAGCGTTTCGTGCGAGGTTTGTCATCTTATTTCTGGCTTTGAAGGTGATATACCATACAACTTCAACTACATAATCAAGCCTGGCAAAACAAAGTATAATTCACGTCTTGGCGAGGTTGGTTCCCCTGTTCACAAAATTGAAGTCAATCCGATAATGAAAACTGGTGATTTCTGTGGTATTTGCCACAACGAGAAAAGCCCTTACGGTGTTTGGGTTAAATCTACTCATCTCGAGTGGAAAGAAGGACCCTATGCGAAAGAAAATGTTCATTGCCAAGATTGCCATATGCCACGTGCTCAAAGCATCAAAGCAGCTATGGGCAAAGTTTATTTCGATACAAGACAACACATTTTCGCTGGCGCCCATGACCCTTCGAAAGTTCGAGGAACAATCGAACTCAAAATTTACCCTGACCATAAAGAATGCGAACCTGGCGATAACTTGAAAATAACAGTTACTCTTTATAATCAAAAAACTGGGCACAAATTTCCCACTGGTTCTGTTGAGGACCGCCTTGTTTGGCTCGAGCTTGTAGCAATTGACGAAAATGGCACAAAATATCACATACCTGTTGATAAAAAAGGATTTCCTGGTGAAGAATACACAATTTCATCTAAAACTTTTGCTTATCAAGATATGGGTGTGCCACTTAAAGATCCTAATTTCAAAGGCTTGGAGCGCGATGATATCCCCGAAGGTAATCGCATTTATCGTATGCCGTATTTCGATCCGCAAGGACGTATGACTATACAGCAGTGGAACACTGCTTCGCTCGGTGTGGATTATCGTATTGGACCAAGAGAGACTAAAATTGAAACATTTACTTTCCATATACCAGATAAAATTAAATCAAAAGAACTTACTTTTCAAGCAACACTTTATTATCAACTACTTGTAAGTTCCGTAGGCAAATATCTAAAAGTTCCCGAAGAAGAATACCGTCCATTGGTGGTCAATACCGCTTATGCAAAAATTAACATCATTGATTAGGTGAAATATGAAAAAATTAGTCGTTTTCTTTATACTTATTAGCGTTTTTGTAACTTTAAGTTACGAAGCACAAGCTATTCCAGCTTTTGCTCGTCAATACAAATTATCTTGCCAAACATGTCATGCTCCAGCCCCGCGCCTCAAACCATATGGCGATGAGTTCGCAGGCAATGGCTTTAGGTTCAAAGATAGTGAAGCACCACGTTATTTCCTTGAAACAGGAGATGAAAATCTATCTCTGATGCGTGAATTCCCTTTTGGTATGCGCCTTGATTTGAATGCTACATACAATAATGCTAACAAAAAGCAAGGTGATTTTGGAACACCTTATGTTTTGAAAATACTTTCTGGCGGAACCATCGCAAAAGATGTTGCATATTACTTTTATTTCTTTTTTTCAGAACGTGGCAAAGTTGCTGGTATTGAAGATGCTTATATTATGTTCAACGATTTATTCAACATTGACTTAGATTTATATGTGGGACAGTTTCAAGTTTCCGACCCGCTTTTTAAACGTGAACTGCGGCTTACCTTTGATGATTACGAAATTTATCGTACAAAAATCGGGCTTTCGAAAACAAATCTTACTTACGATCGAGGATTGATGATTACGCTCGGATTAGAAACAGGAACGGACTTTATGTTTGAAATTCTTAATGGGAATGGTATCGGTGAAGCTGATGAACTCAGACTTTTCGATGATGATAAATTCAAAAATTACTTCGCAAGAGTTTCACAGGAAATAAGCGAATGGTTTCGCATTGGTGCTTTTGGATATATTGGCAAAACAAAAATAGGTAATCCATCACTTTCTGTGAACTCGGAATTCAATATGTACGGACCAGATTTAACATTAAGTTACGAAGATAAAGCAGAGCTGAATTTGCAGTATCTTTTCAGAGAAGATAAAAATATGATAAAAAATACAACTACATCTGTTCCCAACGATAAAGTTAAAACTCAAGGTGGATTTGCTGAACTTATCATAACACCAGATGGTGATAAAGTAGGACCGTATGGAGCTTTACTTTTAAATTATATTGATAGTGACTACAAAGAGCTAAATAAAAAATCCATAGCTGTTCATCTTGGGCATGCTATTCGTAGAAATTTACGTTTCTTTGTTGAATATTCCTATAACGACACAGAAGAACTCGGCAAGTTCGGTCGTGGTATTGTGGGAATTATGGCTGGTTTTTAGAAAAGCAAGTAAATAAAAAATTTAAACTAATTTGCCATAATTAGAAATTATGGCAAATTTTTATTTTTTGGTACTGATAAAATATGGCTGAAAAATTAAATAAAAAAATTGTCTAATACACTATATCTTTTGCAATTTTTTCTGCTGTTGTTTTATCCATTAAAAGCTCGATTATTTTCAAAGCAAAATCAATCGAAGTGCCAACTCCTCGACTTGTAATGAAACGCTCATGCACAACTACTTTTTCTTCTCGGTATTCATAATCTGCGAGCATTTCTTTAACTGATGGATGGCTTGTTATAGGGCTACCCTTCGGCATAATTTTATGATGTACAAGAATGCTCGGAGCAGCACAAATAGCTGCAATCCAGCCACCACGTTCATAATGCTTTCTAAGAAGCTTTATCAATTTTTCGTCGTTGAGCAAATTGAGTGTTCCAGTACGTCCACCAGGAAGAATTATAATATCATATTCGACATCGCTATTCAGCTTTTCGATAAGTAGGTCGGGAATTATTTTCACACCACGCGAGCATGTTACAATTTCGTTATCGCCTGCTATTTTTACGTGGAAATTAGCTCTTCGCAATAAATCAGCTGGCACAATTGCTTCAATTTCCTCTGTGCCTTGGGCTATTGTGATTAATGCTGTTCTACTCATACTGCTATATCAAAAAATATTACAACACACAAATATACAAAAATAGACGGAGCAACAAACAAAATACTGTCGAATCGATCGAGCGCCCCACCGTGACCGGGTAACAGATTTGAACTATCTTTCACGCCAACATCACGTTTTAGCATTGACTCAGCTAAATCACCATATTGTCCCAATATGCCAACGATTACACCGCCAGCAATGAAATGAATAATAGAAATTTCAGGCAAAAAGATTTTCCCTAAGATTACAAATGAAGCAATTGCAAAAATAAAGCCGGCAATTGCACCTTCAATTGTTTTTTTAGGGCTAATTCTCTCGAATAATTTATGCCGCCCGGTTGCTTTGCCTATAAAATACGCCGCACTATCGCAAATCCAAATGGAGCCGAGAATGGTGATAACGAAATAAGCCCAGCGTTCTGGTGAAATTGCAAGCAATTTTTTTAGCAACATAAATTGGTTGCCCATTGCTTGTGATTTAACATAAAGATCAAACATCATTAAAAAATGATTAAACTCGCGCAAAATATAAAAGGTTATAAAAAACATTGAAATATATGAAAGTCCAAAAATAGTTATTGCGATATTTGCAATTATTTTCTCATTTTTTGAATACATTTCGATAATTAAAGTAACAATAACAAATACTAAATATATTAAAATTGCCAAAACGAAAGGACTTAGTTTAGCTAAATTATTAAACTGAATAAAAAAAACAGTCTGCAAAATAATTCCAAAGGCTGCTGCACTCGATTTATGTGGAGAGTACCCTTGTTTTTCCGCAAGAGTATAAAGCTCTATCAGTGAAACCATAGATAATGCCGAGATTGCTAAGAAAAACGGAAAACCACCAAAAATAATTATGACTAATGCAAGTGGTATTCCAATTACTGCAACGATAATTCTTTTACTAAGTTCATTCATAATCTTTTCTCAAAGAATAAAGTTGAAAACGATAAAAATATATCGATAAAAGCAAAACAAATAAAAAATTTAATAAATTTCAAACGTTTATAAACTGTAATTTATTGAAAATTTATTGAAAAGTAACAATAAATACTTAAATTTGTTAAATTTTTTCATTTTATCGAGGAAAAAAATGAAGGAAGAGCTAATTCAAAGTTTTATAAAGGAAATTGAGTTATTTAAAGATTTAACAGAAGATGAAATTGCTTTAATTGCATCCCAAGCAGAAGTGAGAAATCTTAAAAAAGGCGAGCTTTTATTTGAGGAAAACATACCTCGTACACATTTATATATGATTGCAGAAGGTGAAATTGAATTATACAAAAAAACACATTTTAATAAAGAAAAAACACTAACTATTTTTGGCAAATATGATTTTCTCGGTGAAGGCGCTTTGATGGATGATTATCCACATTCAACTTCAGCTCGTGCAGCACGTGATAGCAAAATCATCCAACTGCACCGTGAAAAAATTAATGAGTTAATGCAATCCCAAGCACAGCTTGTTGTAAAAATTCTCTCCCGAGTAGCCAGAGTTATATCACGTCGTATGCGGCAAACAACAAATCAAGTAGCTGGTGTTGCAGCTCAATATATTTCTGGGCGTACTCGTCGCGAGCATGATTTGCTTGGTTGGAGGGATGTACCTTACGAATTTTACTATGGTATTCAAACACTGCGGGCATTCGAAAATTTCAACATTACAGGTGTTGCAATTTCCCATTATCCATTGCTAATTAAAGCTCTTGCCCAAGTAAAACTTGCAGCTGCAAAAGCCAATTTTGCTTTGGGGCTGCTCCCACCAAAAATGGCAGAAGCAATCTTCGAAGCTTGCGAGGAAATCATTCATGGAAAGTGGCACACACATTTTATTGTCGATGTCATTCAAGGTGGGGCTGGTACATCTACCAATATGAACGCTAACGAAGTAATTGCAAACCGTGCTCTTGAAATTATGGGTTACGAGCGTGGCGATTATGAAAAGTGTCATCCAAATAATCATATAAATTTATCGCAATCGACAAATGACGCATATCCTACTGCTCTCAATATTGCAATAATTTATGAAAGCCAAAATTTAATAGCAGTATTAAAAGAACTTATTGCTTCTTTCCGAAAAAAATCACAAGAATTTGCAAACGTTATTAAAATGGGACGAACACAATTGCAGGATGCAGTCCCAATGACACTCGGGCAAGAGTTTGGTGCCTTTGCGGATACTTTAGAAGAAGAAATCCAGCGTCTTGAATCAAATGCCCGCCTGCTACTTGAAGTAAATATGGGCGGCACTGCTATTGGTACTGGTATAAATGCAGACCCAAAATTTAGAGAACTTGTTATTCAATACTTATGGGAAATTACTGGCTTGCCAGTAAAATCTGCTTCAAACTTAGTTGAAGCAACACAAGATACAGGAGCTTTTGTGATTTTTTCATCTGCTGTTAAACGCCTTGCTGTAAAGCTTTCAAAAATATGTAACGATTTGCGATTGCTTAGCTCGGGTCCTCGTGCTGGACTTAACGAGATAAACTTGCCACCAATGCAACCAGGTTCATCAATCATGCCCGGTAAAGTAAATCCTGTAATCCCAGAAGTTGTTAACCAAATTGCCTTTAAAGTGATTGGCAACGATTTAACAGTTACGCTCGCCGCTGAAGCTGGTCAATTGCAACTTAATGTAATGGAGCCAGTTATTGCTCAAAGCATTTTTGAATCCATAGAAATGCTTATTAACGGTATGCAAACTTTGAAGCATCGCTGCATTGATGGTATTACTGCAAATGTTGAAAAATGCCGTTCTTATGTTGAAAATAGTATCGGACTTGTAACTGCTCTAAATCCATACATCGGTTATGAAGCAAGTTCAGCTTTGGCAAAAGAAGCATTGGAAACAAATCGTGGTATTTACGAACTTGTGCTCGAGAAAAATTTGCTCACAAAAGAGCAACTTGATGAAATTCTCTCACCTGAAAATATGATTGAGCCTAAGCCTTTGAAAATAAAATAAGAAAACAAATTATTTAAATTTAAAAAAAGTGGCTGCCTCTTTCGAGATAGCCACTTTTTTTCACACTTTGTGATGCTTAATCTTTGATAAACATCTTGTGGTAAGAGCTATTGTCTTCAAAAATTATTTGTAAATAATATGTTGCTTTAGGTAAGTGGCTTATATCAATTGAACAAGTTGTTGTGTAATTACCGTGTTGTGATAAAACCTTTTCACCTACAAAATTATAAACATTAATTGTACAGTTGCCCAAAATATTTTGGGAAGATATATTCAAGTAATGTGTTGTAGGATTTGGAGTAAGAAATATATTTTGATTTTTCGATACTTCTGGAACGCTTACAAAACCGCTTCGTAGAGCAATAGTGTGAGACTCGCCAGTTGCTAACATAATCCAATCTGAAAACATATCTATGAGTTGAGGAGTATTTTTATCTTCTTTTGTACCATCACCGAGCTGACCATATTGGTTTTGTCCCCAAGCGTAAAGTTTTCCATTTTTCTTTATAGCAAATGAGAAATAATTGCCAGCGAATACTTGAGCCCAATCATTTTCGGTAGTTATTTGAGTTGGTGTGAGCCTATCATTGTTGTCGCCAGTGCCGAGTTGTCCATATTCGTTATAACCCCAAGCCCAGAGAGTGCCATCTTTATTAACAGCCAATGTGTGATACTCACCAGCTGCTACTGATACCCAAACGTCATTGCTCAAGAGGCGTGGTGCAGCAACTGGATTGTTAGAACCAATGCCGAGCTCACCATAGGCATTCCCACCCCAAACCCAAAGTGAACCATCTGTTTGCAATGCAGCAACGTGATAGCCACCAGTTGAAACGGTTGCCCATTTGTTAGAATTCCCGACCTGTGTCGGATCAAGCCTCCCTATTTTATCACCAAGCCCAAGCTGGTAAGAAGAGTTATCACCCCAAGCCCAAAGTGTACCGTCTTGTTTTATTGCAAACGAATAATTTTTACCTGCAAAAACTTTCTCCCAATCCATATCGTAACCAACTATTGTTGGCAGATGCTTCATAGTTTTATGACCAAGTCCAAGTTGCCCATTGGAATTTTCACCCCAAGCCCAGAGTGTTCGATTGCTTCTCAAACCAAGTGTGTGCGAATGAGAAGTCGAAACAGTAACCCAATTGCTTGCACCGCTGAGTTTCGTTGGTTGGTTGTAAGGATCTGTGTTGCCAAATCCGAGCTGACCAAACCAATTTGAACCCCAACCCCAGAGAGAATTATCTTGTTTTATGCCTAGTGTGTGGAATTTCCCAGCTGTAACCAGACGCCAAGTATAATCATAATCAGCTTGAAGCGGTACATTTGATTGAGATACACCGATCTGTCCGCATTGATTATTATTATTCAATCCCCAACCATAAATTATTCCAGCAGGTATGTTTAAAGCATAAAAAAACAAGTATAAATAAGTAAAAATCGCAAATTTTCTCATATTTGCTCCTATATTTTTATTAAAAAATCTACTCTAATTACAAATAACTTAAGTTTTTGTTACGAACTTAGATTTATTGTATCGTAATAAATTTTTAAAGCATCTGGGAATGGTGATAGTGCACGCTCTAAAACATCTTGAGTCATAGAAATAGCAACTCCATAGTTTGTAATCGGGACACCTGCTTCTTTTGCTTTCATTATACGAACGAGCTTTTCGTTGCGAGTGAGCATACAGCTGCCACAATGAATGATTAGTTTGTATTCTTTTAAATCTTCTGGAAAATCACGTCCAGCCGCAATGGTTATATTTGGTTGAAAACCAAGATAATTCATAAGCCAACGTGGAATTTTAATGCGTCCAATATCGTCTTCTGTCGGGTGATGTGAACAGGCTTCAGCAATTAATATTTTATCTTCTGGTTTAATATGTTTTATTGAAGCTGCACCGCGAACTTCTTCGAGTAAGTCGCCTTTATATCTTGAGAATAATATCGAAAACGTTGTTGTTTTAATGTGTGTTGGAGTTTCTGCCATCATTTTATGCACGACCTGCGAATCACAAACGACAAGATCAGGTTCGCGAGATAATGTTTTCTGCGATAGCAAATATTCAGTTTCTTTAACAACTAAGCACATACCGCTGGCATCAAGTATGTCGCGAATTGCTTGCACTTGAGGCAAAATCAACCGCCCTTTTGGTGCTTGTAAATCAATTGGTACTATTAATATGCAAAGTCCATTTGGTGGAAGCAAGTCTCCGATTAGTGGAGGTGGTGTAATGAAATCAGTAGGTAATTTTTCAACTAATGCGTGTTTTATTTCTGTAATGTATTTATCTCTATTTTTTAAATCAGTTGAAGAAACGCAAATATAAGATGATTTCATTGCTTGCAATTTATCCTTGACATCAGTCGAGAGAGCTGCTTCATCTATTTTATTAACTACAACTATGAACGGGATTTTCCTTTTTGCAAGTAATTCAATTGTTTCTTGCTCATAATGGGTAAATACATTTGGTTCGATTATTAGCATGGCAATATCAATTCGATCCAAGGCACGACGTGTACGTTCTATGCGTTGCTCCGAAAGCAAAGAAACATCGTCCAAACCAGCTGTATCCAAAATAGTTACAGGTCCAATTGGCAAAAGTTCCATAGACTTTTCAACAACATCAGTGGTTGTGCCTGGTATGGGCGAAGCTATTGCAACATCTTGATTAGCAAGCATATTAAGGATGCTCGATTTCCCAACATTAGTTCGGCCGAAAATTCCAATATGTAAGCGTAATGCTTTTGGTGCTGTATTCATAAATACTACTTAGCTAAAACAACAAATTGTGTTCTACGATTTTTTGCACGTCCTTCTTCGGTTGCATTTGACGCAATCGGTTTGGCAAATCCAAAACCACGATAGCGAAGACGCGCTGGATCAATTCCTCTTGAAACTATAGCATCATAAACAGCTTTTGCACGAAGTTCTGATAGTTGTAAGTTATACTCCTGAGTTCCTATGTTATCTGTATGCCCTTGAATTTCTAAACGTAAACGTGGACGGCTCATCATTGCATCGACAATCTCTTCTATAATTGGGATTGCGTCATCTTTCAAATCCCATTTATTAAAATCAAATAAAATAGGGCGAACAAATTCATCTCCAACATCTTTCCACAAATCCGATGTATCGTATTCACCCATTGCGATAAGACTATCGCTACGACTTGGCAAACTAAGATAACTAAACACAGTGTGCCAGCCCCAGTATTTTGGTGGATGATAAGTAATCAAATAATAATATCGAAGACTATTATAAATATCGCGGAAAACACTTATCATTTGCTCACGTGAATACACTTTGTAGAATTTCCCACCCGTGTAGCTTGACAGCATTTTTAGCTCATCTTCTTTGGTGTATCCAAAAGCAACACAAAAAATATTTACATTTTTATCTTTTGCAGCTTGAATAATCTCGCCAATCTCTTTTTTAGAATAATTTTCATCGCCGTCGGTGAATAGCACTAAAATTCGTGGTGTTTTGGGATCAGTTCCATCAAATTGCTCTAAGCTTTTATACACTGCATCACGAATACCACTGAACAAGCCAAATCCGTCCTTGCGTTTTGCACGAAACAGGTTCAATATTGTTGAAGTATCACGACTGAATGGTACTTTAAGATCAAAATCCTTGTTGAATGTTGCTATGGCTATTTGGTCGAAGTTAAGTTTTAGTTTGATAAAAATTTCTGCGCCATCATAAAGTGCCCCCATTATAGGATCCATCGAGCCGCTATAATCTATCGTTAAAATAATATTATACGGTATCGAGTCAAGTGCACCAAATTCACGCACGTTGTATTTATCAATTTCTTTATTGCGAGTATTGTAAACTTTGCCTAATGTTTCTTTTAAACGAGCAAAGTAATTTATATCGGATTTTTTGTATGGATAAGCCATATTTGTTACAAAACGCCCGAGCGAATCAAAAACTCGTGTGTATAGTTTCACTGTATCAGGATATTTGTCTATTTCTATTCTAAAAATATCATAAATAATTTTGTTTGTTTCAGCAGAATCAATAGGAATAGTTGAAGTAATATAAATAGGCTTCTCTACTGTATCAAGCGGATCGTCGATACTTTTTATAAAATCAAAATCAGTTGGACGATAGCTTTTACAAGCGGCAAAAAGTAATATTATCAATAAAACAAATGTCTTATTTTTCATCTTATTCCTGAGAGCATAGCTTGAATAAATTATCCTTTAAAAATATGAGATGCAATTGTTCGTGCTTTTTCGCGATGTTCTTCTTTAACGTGAATGGCGACAACTGCCAAAGCACTTAGCATCATTGCAAGATCATCCGAAAACCCAAGTAAAGGAGCAAAGTCAGGTACTGCATCAACAGGTGTAATAAAATATCCTAAAGCTCCAAGTATTACTGCTTTTGCCCAATTCGGTGTATCATTATCACGAAATGAATAATAAAGTTGCAATGCAGTTTCTACCACTTTACGTCCTGCTCGCTTCCAACTGGACTGAATTTTTGTTTCCAGCTGTTCTTGATTAATTTCTACAGATTGTTCTTGATTTTCCATATTACTTCTGAAAATTTTTTAATTAAGACTTCTAATAAATGAAATTATTGCTCTTTCAGTTTTTCATCAAATTTCGCTTTGCAATTAGGACATTGCAAGTATTTTTCATAACCAGAATCGACTTTTTTATATCTTACCTCTAAATAGTAATTTCCACAGTTTGGACACTCTTGCGGAATAGGTTCGTAATTTGTTATATACTTGCATTCAGGATAATTTGTGCATCCCCAGAACTTTTTCCGAGCTTTTGGGCTGAATTTTTCGGATAGATGACCTTTCTTGCATGCTGGACAAAGCACATCAGTTGTGTATGGTTTTGTACCATCGCATTTTGGATAATTTATACAGCCGTAAAATTTGCCAAACTTGCTTGTACGTATAACCATTGGCGAACCGCATTTGTCGCAATTGATGCCTTCGGCAATTTGTGGCGAAGCTTTTTCTTCTTCTATTTTTGGTAAAGGTTTGGTGTTTGTGCATTCTGGATAACGTGAACAGCCTAAAAAACGACCTTTGCGGCTAACGCGAATTACCATTGGCGCTCCGCACTCGTCGCATAATATATCGCTTTGGTTTGTTTCAGCCTCCAAGAGTGCCTTGCTAAACGGTTCATAAAAGTCCTTCATAACATCAAGATAAGTGCTTTTGCCTTCGGCTATTGTGTCGAGTTCTTCTTCCATTCGCGCTGTGAACTCTACGTTAAAAACATCAGGAAAATTCTTTATCAATATTTGATTTACTTCTTTGCCTAAGTCAGTAGGAACGAATGCTTTCCCACTTAGCTCGACATATTTTCGATCGAGTAGGGTCGTTACAATCTGTGCATAAGTGCTTGGGCGACCTATACCGAGCTCATCAAGTTCTTTTACAAGGCTAGCTTCATTATATCTTGCTGGTGGTTTTGTAAATGATTGCTTTGCTTCTGTTTGTATTAAATCAACAGATTTGTTTTTCTCAATATTTTTGGGCAAAATCTCGTCTTTTTCGTCATCTTTTTCGCTTTGGTCTTGGCTTTCTTGATAAACTGCAAGGAAGCCATCAAACTTAACTATAGTTCCTGTTGCCCGAAAAGTAAAACCATCGCCCTCGATTGTAACAGTTGTTTGCTCAAGTTGTGCGGCTTCCATTTGCGAAGCGATAAATCTATTGTAGATTAATTCATATAGACGTGCCTCATCTCGGCTTAAATGCTCTTTTGCAATTTTTGGTGTAATTTCAATTGATGTCGGACGAATTGCTTCATGAGCATCCTGGACGTTGGCTGATTTTGTAGAAAATTGATTAGGTTTGCTTGGAACATACTCGCCGCCGAATTGTCTCTCAATAAAATTGCGCGCCGATGCTTCTGCCTCAGGGCTAATTCTCACCGAATCCGTTCTCATATAAGTTATCAAACCGAGAGAACCTTCTTTGCCAAATGCAACACCTTCATACAAACGCTGTGCAATTTGCATAGTTTTCTTGTTTGCAAAACCAAGCTTGCGCGATGCCTCCTGTTGAAGAGTGCTTGTTGTAAATGGTGCAAGCGGTTTTTTCTTGACGGTTGTCTTTTTTACGTCAGTGATTTTGTAGCTTAATTTTTTTATTCGTTCTACAAGGCTATCAGCGTCATTTTTACTTCGTATATAATGCAATTCTTTAAGTTTATTCTGTATTTTTTCTGTTTCCTCCAGTGTTGCACCTTCGGAGGAGCCTTCTGGATTCTTTATGTTTATTTTATCAAATGCAACTAATTTTGCACGAAATGGTGAAGAATTTTCAAGTGAAAAATCACCATATATATTCCAATATTCGATTTGCTTGAATGATTGAATAATCTCTTCACGCTCGCAAATAAGCCTCAATGCCACCGATTGAACACGCCCAGCTGATAAAGCGCTCGATGTTTTTTTGATAAGCACATTCGACAAAAATGGCGATACCTGAAAACCTATCAGCCTATCCATAACTCGCCGTGCTTGCTGCGAATAAAACATCCGTTCATCCAAAGGGCGTGGCGTAGAAATACCTTTCTCTACACCAGATTTCGTTATTTCATTAAAAATTATACGTTTAATATTGCTATTTTTATCTTTTATTTCTTCTGCAATATGCCAAGCAATAGCTTCTCCCTCACGATCAGGATCTGTTGCGAGCAAAACTTCAGCTGCTTTTTCAGCTGCTTCTTTAAGCTTCTTTATTACTTGTGCTTTACCTGAAATTGTTACATATTTAGGCTGGAAACCGTTCTTAATATCAACGCCAAGTTTAAACTTACTTAAATCTTTGATATGTCCAACTGATGCTTCTACTGTATAATCCTTTCCCAAATATTTGTTTATTGTTTTAGCTTTCGCTGGCGATTCGACTACTACTAATTTTTTCTCTGCCATAATATTTATTGAAAATTTTTAAAAATAAACACTTAATTTAATTAGAATTAAAAAATAAATCAAACAATTTTAAATTTTTTGAATGATACCAAAATAAAGTTAGTAAATTAATCTATAAATAGAATTTATTCCTATAATGGAAAAATTCACCAAAATATTTTTTTATTTATTGAATTAATTGTAATTTTGTAGTTCGATTTTTTACCAAAGCTATTAGGTGAGTAAAATGCCAAAAATGAAATCAAGCGGTTCAGCTAAGAAACGCTTTGAATTAACTGGAACTGGCAAGATAAAACGTAAGAGAGCTTATCACAGCCATATTTTAACGAAGAAGTCTCCTAAGCGTAAGAGGGAACTTCGCTCAACAGCAATAATTTCGGCTGTTGATGAGCCAAGAGTTAAACGTTTGCTTGCTCTAAGGTAATTTATTCAGGGCACAAGGGGTTGAAGCTCTCCCTTGGTCTAAAATTATGTATAACTAATTATTAAAGGTTGTATTATGCCAAGATCAGTCAACAAAGTAGCTTCGCGCGCCAGACGTAAAAAAATGCTCAAACTCGCTAAGGGTTATTGGGGACGTCGTAAAAATGTCTGGACAATTGCGAAGAATCATATCGAAAAAGGTTTGCTCCACGCTTATGTGGGTAGAAAATTAAAGAAACGCCAATACAGAAGTCTCTGGATTGTACGTATTAATGCTGCTGCTCGTGCTAACGGCACTACTTATTCTCGCTTAATTCACGCTTTGAAAGAGAAAAATCTTTTTATAAACCGCAAGGTACTTGCTGATTACGCTATGAACAAACCAGAAGTTTTCGCTGCCATCGTCAAGCAAGTCATTTAAAAATAATTTATCTCGACTAAGGTCTATACTTTTAAAATAAAATAATATTTACAGGCTGCCACGTAAAAATGGCAGCCTGTTTTCTATTCCCTCGCTCTATTAGAGACAAATCTTGTTGAACTCCACCAATTTTAGCCCACAAATCTTTGGCAAGGTATTTGATAATATGCAATAACAAAACATTTCAAATTGGTGAAAAATTGGCATTTGACGAGAAAAAATACTTTCTCAAAACGATTATAAAATCGAACTTTGCAAGTATCATAGCTTTTGCAATAATTCTTGCTATTGGTATCTATGTTCTTACTGAGAACCAGATGCCTGAAAGCTCATCGACTAATCAGAAAATGCCGCAACAAGTTTTGAAATCTATCGAATTGCTTGCCGAAGTTATAAAACAAAATACCAACAGCAATTTTGAGAAGGCTAATTATGGTATTGAAGCATATATGAAAAACTTCACAGGCTTTAAATTAGTGCCTGATATTCCATTCGACTTAGTTGATGCTGAAAATATACCTGAATTATACTATAACAATATTAATTTAAAAACACGTGAGCGTTTTCAAATTAATCCTTTTGTTCAAAATTTAAAATCGATTGCAAATTCTGATATACTTTTATACCAACGTATTAACCAAGATGGCGATATGTTCTTAGTAAATCATTCATTTTATGAACTGCCAAAAGATTTTAGTTTAAATCTAATATCTCAAAGTAGAAATCCGGAAACAAGCGTGCTTATAGAAAAAATTTTTAAAGGGCAAACTTACACAATTCTACAAAATATAAATGATAATATTTATTCAATAACTTTCCGCCGTCTTATTGATCGTCGTGGCAAAATTATTGGAATGTTGGCTATTATGCAAAAAATCAGCGGTAGAGTGGATCTTAATATTTCACAAGTTGATTTCAAGCTTGTTTATATCGATAAATTTACTCAAAGAGCAATTTATTCACAGTCAAAGCTTGAACGAAAAACAACTCTCAGTTGGGTCGATAGCCTTCTGCGTAACTCTGCCCAAAATTTTGCAATCGTACAGCCGGAGTGGGGAAGAGCTGCATACTATGACAACGACCTGCACTTGCTTATTGCTTTTGAAATGCCTGTCTCAGCTAAATTTATGCCCACTGGACTTCGTGCTAATGGGGCTAAATTAGTGCTTGCTGCTGCTTTGCTTGTTTTGATTTTAGTTGTTTTTTATTCGATAAAATCTTATGATAAATTCACTCAAAAAATTAACGAAAAAGAACAATTCTTGTTAAATATTCTTAGAAAAATTAAAGTTGGTGGTATTAAAGACATCGAAAATGAGTTTACCGAGCTTTCTTTCAAAGGTGAACTGAAAAATAATGAAGTTTTACAATGTTTGCGTAATTTGAATCAAGAAATTATTAACCTTCAACAAGATAAAACAGATCTTCGAGACATCATCGATACAAAAGTCAATAGAATAATTCTTTTAGTCGATAAAATTAACTATAGTAAAACTGAAATTGAAGAAAATATCGTCAAATCAATCGAACAATTTACTGATTTTACTGTAAAAATAACTCAAATAACAACAGCTATATCAGAGCTTTCACGTTGGGAAACACCATCTGATATTGCTGAAAAGTTTGATAGTAGCTCTGTTTGTGAAAAGATTCGTGAAAAATCTAAAGCAATTTACACAAAAACAAGCGTACTTGCCGATAAAATCGATAAAATTCATTCCGAATTAAATCAACTGAAAAAAACTTCCGATCATACATATTTAATTGCTGTCAATTCTTCAATATTTGCCGAAAAAGCAAGTTCAAACAAGCTTGAAGTTCTCTCAAATGAAATCAAAAAAATATCAGAAAATCTTACAAACTCACAAGATCAACTTTATTACCTTGTATCGGAAGCTCGAAATGCTCTATTTTCTTGTAAATACGATTTGGCAACAATTGAAGTAGTGCTTGATAATACTCCAAAACAATCAGATTTGGCAAAGATGTTGCTTGAATACAGCCGTTTCAACGAACGACTTGCTACTATTGCAACAAGTTTGCAAACAACGTCAAATGAATTCCGTTCTATTTTGAAAACACTCGAGAACTCGAAAACACAACTTTTCAAATTAGATGGTATAATCGATGAATTGATAAATATTTCTGAGCAAATATAATGTTCGCTCGCAAAATAAAATATAACAAAAAACCTTATTCGGACTTTAATATCAGTGCTATTGACGGGAATTTAAAATCCAATAAGCTGCACAATCCACACTTGTTTATCGAAAAAGATAAAACTCGGGCAATTAGTGCTTTACCGGTTAAATCTGGGAACGCATTTTTTTTGATTGATATTGAATATATAGAAATAATTTTGCCTAAAAGAGAAAAATTTCATAACGATGTTTTCCCGCAATTTATCACAGGAGTTATTGCATATGAAAATACTTTAATCCCATGTGTTAATCCATCGCAATTGTGCCGATTTAATTCATCTGATGAATCAAATTGTTTCGTTATTATTAGCAATGAAAATTTTCGCTTTGCTTTAGAATGTGATTTTGTGCGGTTTCCAGTTAAACAAAGAATAACTCATAAGCAAGATGAACTGCTATTCCACAAGACTAAATGCTATGAAAAAGACTACTATTTTTTGAATGTGGAAATTCTTTTGGATTTGGTAAAAGAACTAGAAAATGAATAAGATAGAGCAAAATATTGCAAACTTCAAAGAAGTATGTCGTCGCCATTGTGATATAATTGAAACTTGTTTGCTCGACTATGAGAAGTATTCCATAGATGAATTGCTTGTGAATGTTGCAAATTCAGCAAATCAAGTTAGACTTGCAGCAAAAAACTTGCAGATCGATAACGCTGTGCGTCTCGTTGATGTAATGCAAAAAGTGCTTTCGCTTGCAATAGAAAAAAGACTTGACCTTTATCCGAATGATATAGATGTTATACTTCGAGCAAATGATTTTTTCTATGCAATAATTCAATTTTCCTATGATGAAATTATAGATTTGTTTAATTCCGAAATAGCAATTATAAACGAACTTATAAATGAAATGAGTACAATAGCGGCACCATATCGTATTAAACAAACGCCGTCGAATAAAAGTTTTGTCAAAAAAAACACCGAAAGTGCAGAGAGTAAAGGCATATTACTTGAAAAGTTCAAATTTTCTCTGGTTCGCTCATCCAATGAAATCGAACAAACTTTGCAAAGCAATATTGAAATTGAAAAGCCAATTGATGTTCTGCCAATTTCGCAAGCACTGAACACGATTAAAGGTGCTGCAATAAGTGCTGGAATAAACAAAGCGTTTGATTTAGCTGATGCAATGCAAGATTTTATTCGGTTTCTTGCTGAAAATAATATACCGATAAACTCTTATCAAATGGATATTTTGCAAAATTGTAATAAATTATTCAAAGAAATTGCTGCAAGCAGTGCTATCGCCATTATCGATAAAATCAAAGATTATAGCGATTATATCGATAGCTATAGCGATTTTTTACGTGCTTTCCTTACCGATCAAGAAACGCCTAAAACTCCTGCAGCAAAAATTTCTAACACAGATATAGTTTTCTTGCACGAAAATGAATCTATCACAGAAAACTCAACAAACGGCAAACTTTATTATTTTGGATATAAATCAAATCGAAGCGATGATTTCTCAAAATATAATAGAATGCTCGAAACAACGATTAACGTTATTGCTAATCTTGTACCTATTCAAAATTCATTGAAGAATTTAAAAGAAATAAAATCATCCATTCGTCAGTTGCAACTTCAATCTAATAATATACTTTACAATATAGTGGACACCGAGAAAATAACTGAAATTGCAATTTCGACTGCACAAAAGTTAGACGAAATTGTTTCGATCATCGATAGCAATTACCTTTCGGCGGATGAAGCTTTGCAAGATGTTAAAAATCGCATCAATATAATTTACAACGGGCTATACAATCTGCGTTCGGTAGCTTTTGGAGATATAGTGCGAGGATACAATGAACTTGTTTTAGATTTAGCTAATTATAGCAAAAAGAAAGTTAATCTAAAAATCAGCGGGCGATTTGTTCGTATTGGTTCGGAAAATATAACATTGTTGGAGATTTTGCTACCTCAGCTTTTGCGATTTATCATAATGAATAACATCGAGCCACCAAGCGAGAGAATTCGTCTTAACAAACCCGAAACAGCAGAAATTAAGCTTGTTGCAAGGGCTTCGAGCGGGCGTCTTTACTTAGAAATCACCGACGACGGCAAAGGCGATAGTGCTGAAATTATTGCAATGCGGCTCGAAAATTTAATTAACCTGACAAACAACAATCAAGGAAGATTCGAAATAAGCTCCGAGCAATTATCAGGCACTAAATTTTGCATAATTTTCAATATGAATTATATCTTGATGAAATCACTTGTATTTGAGCTTTCAAACCAACTTTATGCCGTTCAGCTTGCAGATTGCGAAGCACTTCTTGATGAAAAGTCAATTGCTCGTAACTATCCAGATTTAAGTATCGTTGATTTGCGTAAGCTACTTGGCATTGCGTCTCAATATGTTTCAAAAAATAGACCTTTACTTATTGTAAAGGATATGAATAAAACATACGGACTACTTTTTGATAAGTTTATTGATGAAGCAGAGCTTGTTCCAATACCGCCAAACAAGTTGCTTGCACGCTTGCCTTATATTAATGTCTCTTCAATTTATAACAACACGCCTGTTATGATTTTGGATATTAAAAAATTACTCAATGTTTTTATCGACTAATTCAATTAACTTTGAAATTTCATCAGAATAAGCAATAACTCCATCGGTATGTCCAGAGAGTGCAAATATTGCCGTTGTAGAGCGTACGTTCTGCACATATTTTTTCGCCTCAAGGGCAATTTCAACTGTTCCATAAGGAGAAATCCCATCAGTTTTAGCATTGCGTTGAAGCAATTTGTGCCAAATTGATGAGCTATGAAAATGAGCAATGTATTTTGCGTTGTGATTAGCTTCATAAACTGCGGCATGAGTTAACGTTTCAGATGATGGTTGCTTTATGCCATTGTAAAAAACTTTGTTATTATGCAAGTCATAATATTTCACTAATACAAAATCCTGAGGGCTAACTTCATCTCTATTCCCTGTCTGCGAAGCTGTGATGATAATTCCAGCTTTGGTTTTAGTGCTAACATTACCGTAACCAGTCCCATCGGGCAGTATCCCAATAAGTCCGTGCATTTTAAGAAAAGAACGCAAAATAATCAGTTCTTGCAGTTCAGTATCATTTGTAATATTTTCACCAATTTTCACTGGTAGGAATTTTAAATAACCTTCTTTCATTTGTTCTTTATAGCTTTAAAAAAATAATAGAATGCGGCAAAAACACCTATTATTGAGAAAATTATTATTAAAACTGGTGAAATATTGAACATACTATCCAACCACCAACCGATGAAAGTAAAAATTACAATGGAAACTGCCATTTGAGTTCCTAAATTGAATAGCGGTGCTATTTCTCTCATTGCTTGATGAAGAGCATCTCGCAATGGTTTTTTGCTGTTAGAATCCATATTCTACGAGTGTTTTCAGAATTTCTTCCAAATGGATGTTGCTTGCAGAGCCATACCACTTGTCGTCTGGAACAAGTACGATTAAACCATAAGTTGATGGATTTTGTGGATTGAATACAGACGAGTTTTTGCGTGTATATTCTTCTGGGCGAAATTCGTTATCGTAATCATGTACAGATACCGTGCATCCATACTCAATGAATTTGCCTTGCTCTATTGGATTTCCCTGCAATCCAAAAAAAGCAAATGGTATTTTGAAACGAACAACGTAAGAACTATCACTCACATCCGAAACTGCTAAAATATCGCGAGCGGCTATTTTTTGATATGCTTCTAAATCATCGGTTGTGCTAACTTTAACTGTTGCCGTTCGATCTAAATAATTTCCTGGATAAATTGTAAAGCAATAAATGCCACCATCCAAACTATCTCTGAAAGTTACTTTTGATTCACTAATTTTTGAAAAACGATTACCACCATTCGGGATATTCATATTGAACCATACTTCAACATAATCACATATGCAGGTATCGCAATGTTGTGGGACAACATAATCATCTCGCACTTTAACCGTCATATATAGGTATTCTTCGTCGAACGCAGAGCTAACTTTGTAGGATAAGTCATGCGAGCCGCTCCACCAAAATGCACCTTTCGGCACATAATTTATATTGTCCACAAGCACTTCTGAATGATACCCTTTGTATATTTGACGACCGCGTCGATAAGAGGGTATAACGGAATATTCTGCAAAGAAGCGTGTCTTGCCTGTGGTTGTCTCTAAAAATTTATCAGTATTTTGTAAATTTTGATAATTTCGATATGATTCGTAAGTTAAATTTGCAATTCTTTGTGTTGTAAATTCATCCAGTAAAATTAAAGCTCCGTTATCAAATCGATAGCCTCGTATAAGCCAATTAAATTGCTTACTTTTTTGGGTTATATAGCAAGCATTATCACGTATAACAACTCCAACCTCCAAAGGGAGCTCGACGTATTCATAAGGGAATTGCCCAGCTTTAACAAAATAGCCATCTATATCTACAAATAAATAAACCTGCATAATTCGTCCGCGTTGCCCTGCGACACGCACCGAAAAAGCAGCATCAGGCACACCATCCCCCGAAAAATCACCAACATCCCAACCCCAAATAGTGTAGTCGCTGCCCTGTGGGAACTCCTTTTGCAGGTCTAATATCATTTCTTTGTTGAAATAACTTTCGAGCCTACGAGCAAGCTCCGAGAACTTTATCCCGCTTTGTGAGTATGCGAAATTATTGACCAAAGCAAAAATTATAACCACTAAAAAAAGTTTTTTCATTTGATTTCTGCTAATATTCTATCACGAAGTTCTGTTAAATCGCCTGAAATTCTTGCACCCATTTGAGAAACGACACGTGCACCAACTGCCGAAGCAATGTGCCCTGCAATAATCGGATTGCCTGTTGTGATAATTCCATACATAAAACCTCCCGCAAAGCAATCACCCGCACCTGTTGTGTCTACTGGTGTTGCAGGATAAGAAGGTATGTGGTAAACTTTTCCTTTCCATTTAATAATAGAACCACGTTCACCAAGAGTAACGACAACATTTGGACACTCTTTGCTTAGCTCTTCGATCGCTTTATCTATGTTTTGCTTACCAGTGTAGCAATATGCTTCATTTTCGTTGCAGAAAACTAAATCAGAATTTAGAACAACTTGTCTTAAATTATCTCTGAAATTTTCTATTATAAAAACATCCGAGAAAGTAAGTGAAATCTTAGTGTTATGCTTTTTAGCAAGTTCGACTGAATAGAAAAGCGCTTCTGTGCTTGATGGAGCTGTAAATTTATAACCTTCTGCATAAAGCCATTGCGAGCGAGCAATAATGCTTTCGTCAATGTTGTGTTTGCCGAAAAATGCTGTTGCACCGAGCGATGTATGCATTGTGCGCTCACTATCAGGAGTGATAAAAACAAAGCAAGTGCCCGTTGGATAATCATCAAGCATTTCAGCACGCAATTCAATCCCAAGATCCAAAAATTCTTTAGCATAAAAACGCCCAAACTCATCATTACCAAGAACTGTTTTATATGCTGATTTCCCTCCGAGCTGAGAAAAACATATAATTGTGTTGGCAGCTGCTCCACCACTGCATTTATGATGTTTTCTATTTGCATATTTTTCTAGAAGACGACGTTGGCTTTCGCTTTCGACAAGTCTCATTTCACCTTTCTTTAGCCCAAGTTCGATTAGTTCACTTTCTGAAACTTCGTATTGTATATCGACAAGCCCGTTGCCTAACCCACAGAGTTGAATATCTTTCATTTAAGTATCCAAAATAATTTATGTAATTAAGCAAAAATAAAGAATTTCGGAATGATTAACAAAATTTATAAAGAAAATATAAAATTAATTAAAATTATGATTTTAGAAGATCCGGACGTCTTTCTTTTGTTTTGAGGTAAGCTTGTTCATCACGCCATTGCTGAATTTTCTGATGATTGCCTGAAAGCAATACATCAGGCACTCTCATACCACGAAACTCGGCGGGTTTTGTGTATTGCGGAGGTTCAAGCAAGCCATTTTGAAATGAATCATCCAATGCCGAGCAGGAATTGCCAAGCACTCCCGGAATAAGACGCACAATCGCATCTGTAAGCACCAATGCTGGTAGCTCACCACCACTTAAAACAAAATCACCGATTGAAATTTCCTTTGTTACAAAATAGTCTCTTATACGTTGGTCAATTCCTTTATAATGTCCAGCAATTATTATTATGTTTTGCTTTAACGAAAGTTCGTTGCAAGTAGTTTGATTGAGTGGATAACCATCGGCACACATATAAATAATTTCATCGTATCGGCGATCAGCTTGTAATTTTTCAATACAATCAAACACAGGCTGGCATTTAATTACCATTCCTGCGCCACCACCATAAGGTGTGTCGTCAATGTGGCGAAAGCGATCTAATGCATAATCATGCAAATTATGCAAATGTATCTCGACAATGCCTCTTTCCTGTGCAATTTTCAATATACTACCTTGAATGTATGATATCATTAGTTCTGGCACAGCCGAAATTATATCAATCCTCATCGACTACTCCACGACCGTGTGTTAAATCGAGCAATCCATCAATGACATTTATTTTGACAATTTTATTTTCAAAATCTGTCTCTATAATTACTTCATCAATTACTGGTATTGGTAAATCGCCGACCTCAGTTTTTGCAAGCCATACATTATTAGCTGGTAGTTCCCAGACTTCAGTTATTTCGCCAATCTTTTGACCAGTGGCTGCATCTACAACGATGCATCCAATTATTTTATTAGTTGAAATAAATTTTGGATTATATTTCAAAATCTCGTCTTCATCGGCAAAAATTCCTTTCTCTTTATGCTTTAAAATCGATTCTTTGTCATTTATTCCTTGAAATTTTGCTATAGCACGGCTGTTTTTTCGCTCAAAGCGTTCTATAATAAAATCCTCAGCAAAATTTGCCGAATACCCAACACGAACCTTAAAGCCTTGTGGCAATTCTCTTATTTCACTGTATTCTATTTTGAAATTAAATTCGCCCGAAAATCCATAATGATTGCCTACAACACCGATCAAAATGTAATTTCCCATTGCTACTACCTCTCGATGATTAATGTAACAGGTCCATCGTTAACCAGTCGGACATCCATCATTGCACCAAATATACCAGTTTCTACTTTCAAGTTTGTAGAATTGCGAAAATGTTCAACAAATTTGTTATAAATGGGCTCTGCTATTGCAGGCGGTGCCGAGTCGGTATAGCTCGGTCGTGTCCCTTTACGGCAATCACCATACAAAGTAAAGTTTGAAATTATAAGTATTTCGCCACCAATATCAGTAACCGACAAATTCATTTTCTCATCTTTATCAGGGAATATTCTTAAGTTCAGAATTTTTTGCACCATCCAATCAATAACACGCTCATTATCTGTTTCTTTCATCGCAACGAAAACACAAACTCCACGTGATATTTTCCCCTGCGATAATCCATCAATTATCACTTCCGCCTCTGACACTTTTTGCACAACTGCTCGCATTATCTACCTATACCTTTATAATAAATACCGCTGGATTTTATTTCTTCTTTGTTTAAACAGTTTTTCCCGTCGATTACAATTTCGACCTTATATTTTTTTAGAATTTCTGCATTAATTGAAAGAAATTGTTTGTGGTTAGTTGCTATTATTATTGCAAAAGACTTTTCAAGCAACTCATCTAAACTCTCAACATTATTCATTTCAGTAAAATACGGGTCATAAATGTACATTTGAGCACCTTTTTGCTCCAAAATATTCATAATTTTTAGAGCTGGGCTTTCACGTAAATCGCCTACATCTGCTTTGTATGAAAGCCCGAGCAACCCAATGGGTGTGTTTTTGATAGCTTTTGAGTATTCATTCAGTGCATTTGCCAGCAGTTCGATTGTATATGCTGGCATAGAATTGTTAATCTCACGCGCAATTTTCAAAAATTTGTGGTCGAACCCGCTTTTACTTGCTCTTTCAATCAGGTAATACGGATCAACCGGTATGCAATGCCCACCAACACCACAACTTGGATAATGCGGCATAAAGGCAAAAGGCTTGTTGGATGCACCTTTGATGACAGTCAATATATCAATTCCGAGCACATCAAATGATTTTGCCAACTCGTTGACGAAGGCAATATTTATATCGCGAAAAGTATTCTCGATTATCTTCGTTGCTTCTGTACTTTTCAAATCAGGCATTTCATTTATCTCTGCATTAACAAAACTTCGATAAAATGCTGCCAAAAAGTGTGTTGCATTAGGTCGTGTCGAACCAATATTGCGTGGTATATTATACACGTTCCAGTGTGGATCGCCAGGATTAATACGTTCTGGGCAATGAGCTACATCAAAATCGCGTCCTGCAACCAATCCAGTTTGTGATTCAAGCAATGGAATAACAACTTCATCGCAAACACCAGGATTTATTGTTGATTCTATCACAACATAATTATTACTGCGTAAATATTTAGCAACAGTTAGTGTTGCATTCTTTACTGGTTCAAGGTCTGGCGTATAGTCATCCAAAACTGGTGTCGGGACGCAAATAATGAAAATATCAGCATCCTTTAAAATAGTGTCATCAGCAGAAACATTCAAATCTATTTCTTTTAAATCTTTTTGGCATTGCAAATCATCAATTGGGCAAATTTTGTTTTTAATCTTTTCAATTTTTTTAGATGAAATATCATAACCTACAACTGTATAATTTGTGCATTTCCTTATTGCAGCAGCAAGTGGAAGCCCAACATATCCTAATCCAATTATGCCAACTTTCATTTGGAGTTCCATAAGTAAAAATAAATAACAAATTTAATGATTTTTATGCGAAAAAATTTTAATTTTATGATTAAACTATAAAAAAAAGTAAAAATTTTTAAAAAATTAAAAAATATTATTGGAATTTAAAAAAAAGTTCGTAATTTTGTATTCCTAAATTGTTCGGGCAGGTACCGAAGTGGTCAACCGGGGCAGACTGTAAATCTGCTGGGCTCCGCCCTACGGAGGTTCGAATCCTTCCCTGCCCACTATGAAACAGAATTATGCGGGAGTAGCTCAGTTGGTAGAGCATCAGCCTTCCAAGCTGAGGGTCGCGGGTTCGAGTCTCGTCTCCCGCTCAGCTCGAAGAAATGGCGGCGATTATAAAAATAATTCAAAAAGAATTACTTGTGCCGCTTTTTTTGTCTTAGGTGCGGGAATAGCTCAGCTGGTAGAGCATCAGCTTCCCAAGCTGAGGGCCGCGGGTTCGAATCCCGTTTCCCGCTCAGCAAAGGTAATCGCTGATGTAGCTCAGTTGGTAGAGCACATCCTTGGTAAGGATGAGGTCACCGGTTCAATCCCGGTCATCAGCTCTTCGAGGGAAGTTTTGATACACGGGTGTAGCTCAATTGGTAGAGTAGCGGTCTCCAAAACCGTTGGCTGTGGGTTCGAGTCCTACCACCCGTGCAAATAAATTGTCTGGCAAGCACGCTTGTTTGCCAAGATTTTTTTTATTTGATTATGAGAACTCGATATGGTTGCTAAAATTAAAAAATTTGTAAATGAGGTTGTTGCCGAGATGAAAAAAGTATCTTGGCCTTCGAAAGAACAACTTAAAGAATCAACTTATGTTGTTATTGGGGTTACTTTGATTATCACTTTGTTTGTTTTCATAATTGACCAAGCTTTTACTGCAATTATGAAAGCTATTTTTTAATCAAATTTAGTTGATAAAAATGAATATAGACGAAATCAATGAAAATATTGAAAGTCTGGGCGAAGCTAATTCAAATGAGAGCGGTGGTGGGCTCGATTTTTCTGCATTAGAAGCAAAATCCGAGCAGAAGGGCGAATCGCGGCAGACACTCTCTCAAGATGAACGCGAGAAAGTTGAACCACGTTGGTATGCTTTGCGTACATTTACGGGGCACGAACTGCGTGTAAAACAAAATATCGAAGCTGAAATTAAACGTCTTGGCTTGCAAAATAAAATTTTTGAAGTTGTTATCCCTGAGGAAACCGTCTATGAAGTACGTGGCGGAAAACGACGTTCGCGCAGGAAAAATTTTCTACCCGGTTATATTGTTGTAAAAGCAATCTTAGACAAAAAAACGCGTGAAATTATCCAAAGTTTGCCTTCTGTCGTTGCTTTCGTCGGACGTAAAAATGAACCGCAAGCTCTGCAACAAGCAGAAGTTGATCGTATTTTAGGCCGTGTCGAAGAAAGAAAAGATATTGAAACTGTTGTTACTCAATTTGAAATAGGCGACCCTGTTCGCGTCATTGATGGACCGTTCAATACATTTACAGGGACAATTAAAGAAATAAATTACGAAAAACAAAAAATGAAAGTTGAAGTTGGAATTCTCGGGCGTAAGACACCTGTGGAATTGGATTTCAGCCAAGTTGAAATTGAAAATAAATAGTAAAAACGTATTTTTCACATTCAGTAAAAAGTAAAATGGCTAAGAAAGTAGCAGGAACATTCAAACTCCAACTCAAAGCAGGCGAAGCAACTATGGCTCCACCTGTTGGTCCGGCGTTTGGTCAGAGAGGCTTAGCAGGTATGGAATTTGTTAAGCAGTTCAATGCCAAAACAGCAAAACAGCAGGGAACAATTTTGCCAGTAGTTGTTACATACTACTCAGATAAAAGCTTTACTTTTATCGTTAAATCGCCACCGGCTCCTGTTTTGCTTCTTAAAGCAGCAGGTTTGCAAAAAGGTTCGGCTGAACCTAACAAACAAAAAGTTGGTAAAGTAACGCTCGCTCAATGCGAGGAAATTGCAAAAATTAAAATGGATGACCTCAATTGCACTTCCTTAGAATCTGCTGTAAGTATGATTAAAGGAACGGCAAGAAGTATGGGCATCAATGTTGTTGAATAATTAATTACGAGATGAAACAATGAGAAAGAGAGGAAAAAGGTACAGGAAACTAATCAAAAGCTTCGATAGAGATAAACTTTATAACGTCTCAGAAGCTATTGAACTTGTCAAGAAAAATGCCACCGCGAAGTTCGACGAATCTTTCGAAATCTCTATGAGATTAGGCGTCGACCCACGTAAAGCTGACCAAATGGTTCGCGGGACTGTATCTCTTCCCCACGGCACTGGTAAAACAGTCAAAGTCCTTGTTCTCTGCAAACCTCCGAAAGATAAAGAAGCTTTAGATGCAGGAGCAGACTACGCCGGATTGGAAGAATACATCGAAAAAATTAAAGGCGGTTGGGCAGATATTGACGTCGTTGTTGCTACTCCCGATGTTATGGGTGAAGTTGGTAAATTGGGTCGTATTCTCGGTCCGCGTGGTTTAATGCCAAATCCTAAAGTTGGTACTGTTACTTTTGACGTGGCAAAAACTGTTGCTGAGCTTAAAGCTGGTAAAATTGAGTTCCGCGTCGATAAAACCGGTAACATACACGCTGCTGTTGGCAAATGCTCCTTCCCGCCTGAAAAACTTGCTGAAAACGTCAATGCTTTCTACCAAAGTATTTTGCGTGCTAAACCTGCTACTGCTAAAGGTAAATATGTTAAAAGCGTGTTCTTCAGCTCAACTATGGGACCGAGTGTTGCTATTAATGATCAGTCGTTCGAAAAATTTTAAAATTATGTAGCTTACTTTGTAAAATTTAAGACTATTACGCACTCATATCTTTCGGGATGCTTCTCCTTCACTTGTACAAGTGATTGTTCCTGAAAGATGCGATAAAATAAATAAAAACGGTCAGAGGATTATGATTACTAAGGAAAAGAAACAAAGTATAGTTGAGGAACTTGTCGAGAAGCTGCAGTCTGCTAAGGGAATTTATTTCGTAGATTTTGCTAAAATTACCGTCGAAGAAATTAATAAAATTCGACGTGAATTTAAATCAAAAGATGCCACCTTTAAAGTTGCTAAAAATACGCTTATCCTGCGTGCTTTAGCTCAAGTTGGTGGCTATGATTTGCCGGAACGTCGCCTTATGGGTCAAACTGCTATGATTTTGGCTTATGATGATGCAGTTGCTCCAGCAAAAATCATTAAAGAATTCTACGACAAAGAACAAAAGCTCGAACTTAAAGCTGCTTTCGTCGAAGGTCAATACTTCGATGGAAAAGATCTTAAAGTTATTGCTTCACTGCCGTCCCGTGCAGACCTTGTTGCTGGTATTCTTGGCAGTCTCAACTCGCCGATTTCAGGCATTATCGGCTCTATCAACGCTGTTATGCGTGATTTGGCTTCTCTTGTTGAAGAAGTCGCCAAAAAACAAAATGCCGCCTAATTATTTTTTGTTTTGAACAATTTTTTGGAGTTTTATAAAATGTCAGAAAAAGTAGAAAAATTAGTTGAAGAGATTTCAAGTCTCACTTTAGTTGAAGCAGCTGAACTTAAAAAAGCTCTCGAAGAAAAATTTGGTGTAACTGCTGCAGCCCCTGTTATGATGGCTGGTGCTATGCCTGGCGCCGCAGCTGCCGCTGCTCCTGCTGCTGAAGAAAAAACTGACTTCGACGTCGAACTTACTGAAGTTGGTGCTAACAAAATTAACGTTATCAAAGCTGTTCGTGAAATCACTGGTCTTGGCTTGAAAGAAGCTAAAGACTTAGTTGAAGGCGCTCCTAAAATGGTTAAAGAAGGTTGCAATAAAGACGAAGCTAACGAAATTAAGAAAAAACTCGAAGAAGCTGGTGCAAAAGTTACTCTTAAGTAATTTGTTTGTGGGAGGGCATCCATATGAAGATGCTCTCCCAGTTCTTTTTTGAGATAATTCTTTTTAAAAAGTGCTCCAAACGTGTTTTAAATAGTTGTGAAAAAGCTGAACATTTGGAGCGAAAGTTTTTGACATAACAAATGAAGTGAGATTTATTCTCACAAAGTACGTAATTAAAATTAAAGAATTGTTCAATAAAAATATAAAAATGAAAATATTCGAATTAAGTAGGATTTTTTGATGTTCTTTATATGCTCAGGTAGTGAAGAACGTCAAAAAATCCTATTTTTTGTAATGAATTAAATTTCTGAGGAGGCTCACTGTGGAGAACAATGAATTTCAGGAAATAATCGGCGAAGAATACCAATCTGCTCTCCCGGTTAATTATAAAACAAGCGATACTAGCAAAATAAATTTGCTGGAATCGTCCGAGGACATCGTAAGGCTCCGCAAACGTGTCAATTTCTCACGTACTCAATGGATGCCAGTTTATCCTGATTTACTCGGTATTCAACTGCAGTCATATGAAGATTTTCTGCAAGAAAATGTATCACCAAAAAAACGTAAAAATATTGGTTTGCAACAAGCTTTCAACAATAATTTCCCTATCGAAGATGCTTCCTCAATATATCAACTTGAGTTTTTAGAATATTACATCGATTCTCCAAAATATACAGAAGATGAATGCCGTGAACGCGAACTAACTTATGCTAAACCTTTGAAAGCAAAATTGCGTCTTTCGAGCAAAGCTGATAAAGATTCCGAAGATTATATTGAAGCCATAGAGCAAGAAGTATATCTTGGCAACATACCTGCAATGACAAATCGTGGGACATTCATCATAAATGGTGCTGAACGTGTTATTGTAAGCCAAATTCACCGTTCTCCAGGTGTTTTCTTCGACGATGCAATGCACCCGAATGGCGTTCGTATCTATACTGCACGTGTTATTCCTTTCCGTGGCTCTTGGATAGAATTCACAACCGATATTCACGAAGTTATGTACGCCTACATAGATCGTAAAAAGAAATTCCCAGTTACTACATTACTTAGAGCGCTCGGTTTCTCATCTGATAAAGAAATCTTGGATCTTTTTGAGCTGGTCGAAGATGTAAATCCTGATGATGTTAACGAATACTATATTGGTCGTCGAATTGCATCCGATGTTGTGGACCTGAACACAGGAGAAATTATTGCAACTCGCGATATGGTGCTTAATGAAGAATTACTTGCTCAGTTTAGAGCAACAGAAATTACACCATTACGCTTTTTCTCTTATACTGATCCTAACGATGAGCCAATCATAGCAAGAACTATAACAAAAGATACAACTCGTAATCGCGAAGAAGCGTTAGAAGCAATCTACCGCCAGATGCGTTCAAGCGAACCACCAGACATTGAAACTGCAGCAGGTTTACTCGAAAAATTATTCTTTAACTCGAAACGCTATGATTTAGGTGTTGTTGGTCGCGTTCGTATGAATGAGAAACTCGGTTTGGATATACCAACCGATGTAACTGTTTTAACTGTTGAAGATGTTGTAGCTATCATTAAGCATTTGATAAAACTGCACCAATCTAAACATACAGGCGATGATATTGATCATCTTGGTAACCGTCGTGTTCGATCCGTTGGTGAACAATTGCAGGCACAGTTTAATGTAGGGCTTGCACGTATGGCGCGAACAATTCGCGAACGCCTTAGTATTCACGACGGTGAAAATCTCACTCCATCTGAACTTGTCAATGCACGCACTATTACTTCCGTTGTAAACCAATTCTTTGGCACTAACCAGCTCTCTCAATTTATGGATCAAACAAATCCGCTTGCCGAGCTTACTCACAAACGAAGAGTTTCTGCTCTCGGTCCAGGTGGTCTTACTCGTGAACGTGCTGGTTTTGAGGTGCGTGACGTTCATTATACTCACTATGGTCGCCTTTGTCCTATTGAAACACCTGAAGGTCCGAATATTGGTCTTATTTCATCGATGGCAATACACGCAAAAATAAATGAACTTGGTTTCATAATGACGCCATATAGAAAAGTTGTAAATGGTATTGTTACTAATCAAATAGAATACTTAACCGCAGATAAAGAGGATGGTTTGATACTTGTTCCTGCTTCTACCGCTGTGGATGAGAATGGGCGTCTTGCTGGCGAAAAGATTCGTGCTCGCAAAAGCGGCGACTATGTCTTCGTTACTCCAGAACAAGTCGATTATATGGACGTTTCGACTGATCAAATTACATCGCCTGCGGCTTCGCTCATTCCATTCTTAGAACACGATGACGCAAACCGTGCTCTTATGGGCTCGAATATGCAACGCCAGGCTGTGCCACTCTTACGAACCGAAGCACCAATTGTCGGTACCGGTATGGAAGCACGTGTTGCAAAAGATTCTCGTACACTTATTTTAGCTGAAGGCAATGGTGTTGTCGAATATGTTTCTGCCGATAAAATAATCATTCGTTATGAAGATACTCGTTCCGAAGAAGAAAAGCTTGTAAGCTTCGAAAATAAAGAACTTGTTGAATATAAATTAACTAAATTTTTCCGTACAAACCAAGATACTTGTATAAATCAAAAGCCAATTGTTAAATTAGGTGATCGCGTTGTTAAAGGACAACCAATTGCTGATGGTGCATCAACAGATCGTGGTGAACTTGCTCTCGGCAAAAACATTTTGGTTGCATTTATGCCTTGGCGCGGATACAACTTTGAAGATGCTATTATTATCTCGCAACGTGTTGTTGCAGAGGATATATTCACATCTGTTCATATCGAGGAATTTACTCTCCAAGTGCGTGATACAAAACGTGGTGAAGAAGAATTTACTCGCGAAATTCCAAATGTTAGCGAAGAAGCAACAAAAGAGCTAGATGAAAACGGTATCATCCGTGTAGGTGCAAAAGTTAATGAAGGCGATATATTAATTGGTAAAATTACTCCAAAAGGGGAAACAGATCCTACTCCAGAAGAAAAACTACTTCGCGCTATATTCGGTGATAAAGCTGGCGATGTTAAAGATGTATCTCTTAAAGCTGGACCAGGTATAAAAGGTGTTGTCATCAATACTAAATTGTTTACTCGTAGAATGCATACAGGTGATCGCGACAGCCGCAGCGAAGAGAAAAAGCGTGCTGATCAGCTTAATCGTTTGGAACGTGATACAATAAAACGTCTTGATGATGAGTGCATTAAACGTTTGGCAAAAGTTCTCGATGGTGAAACTTCTCTCGGTATGAAATTGATCAATGGTGTTAGTGTTTTCCGCTCTGGAACAAAATACACTGCTGCAAACATTAAAGAAAAATATCACGATGGTACACTGAAACCGGAATTATTAAACGAAGATGATGATTTTGTATCCGATCAAAAGAAAAATGAACTTATAAAGCAATTAATTAGTAATTTTAAACATAAGCGCCAAGAAGAGCAAGCACGCTTCCGCTCTGAACGTAATAAAATGGCAGCCGGTGATGAGCTCCAGCCTGGTATCTTGCAAATGGCAAAAGTTTACATTGCAAAGAAACGCAAAATACAAGTTGGTGATAAAATGGCTGGACGCCACGGTAATAAAGGTATTGTTTCGAAGATTGTTCCACTCGAAGATATGCCATTCTTGCCAGATGGAACTCCTGTTGATATAGTGCTCAACCCACTTGGTGTGCCTTCTCGTATGAATCTTGGTCAGCTTTACGAAACTGCTTTAGGTTGGGCTGGTTCCAAACTCGGCATCCATTTCGCGACACCTATTTTCGATGGTGCAACTTGGGAACAAGTTGGCGATTATCTTGAAAAAGCTGGCTTGCCTCGCGATGGTAAAACTGTTCTCTACGACGGTCGTTCGGGTGAACCATTCGAAGAAAAAGTAACCGTCGGTGTTATTTATATGCTTAAATTATCACATCTTGTTGAGGATAAAATTCATGCTCGTTCTATAGGACCATACTCGCTAATCACACAACAACCCCTTGGTGGTAAAGCACAATTCGGTGGTCAGCGTCTTGGTGAAATGGAAGTTTGGGCTTTAGAAGCTTATGGTGCTGCTTATACACTACAAGAAATGCTAACAGTTAAAAGCGATGATGTTCAAGGACGTGCTAAATTATACGAAGCTATAGTTAAAGGTGAAAATATGCCTGATCCGAATATTCCTGAATCTTTTAACGTACTTGTTCGTGAACTTCAAGGTTTGTGCCTTGACATCTATATCGAGTAAATTTGAAAATTAAAAATTAAATATATGGAGTTTATCCAATGCAATCAATGCAAATTCCAAGAAAAGGTTTTAGAAAAATATCAATAAAAATTGCTTCGCCCGACGATATCTTAAATCGTTCTCATGGTGAAGTAACAAAACCAGAAACGATTAATTATCGTTCGTTCCGTCCTGAAAAAGATGGCCTTTTCTGCGAAAAGATTTTCGGTCCTATTCGCGATTGGGAATGTGCCTGCGGTAAATACAAAAGAATTCGTTATAAAGGTATTGTCTGCGACCGTTGTGGTGTTGAAGTTACGCAAAAGTCCGTTCGTCGCGAGCGTATGGGGCATATTATGCTTGCAGTGCCAGTCGTGCATATTTGGTTTTTGCGTTCTCTTCCAAGCAAAATTAGCTCTGTCTTAGGTATGCCTACAAAGGATATTGAACGCATAGTTTACTATGAATCTTATGTTGTAGTACAACCTGGGAAAACCGGTTTACAGCAAAAAGATTTGCTAACAGAAGAACAATATTTAGACATTCTCGATCAACTCGGTAGAGAAAATTATGAACTCGACGATGAAGACCCTAATAAATTCATTGCTCTCATTGGTGGCGAAGCTATCAAAGAGCTTCTAAAAAGAACTGATGTCGAAAAACTATACCGTCAGCTTAAAGAAGAACTTAAAATTGAAAGTTCTCAACAGAAAAAAGCTGAACTGCTCAAAAGATTACGCATTTTAGATGCCTTTCGAACAGCTTCGGAAAATAATTTACCTAACGAACCGCATTGGATGGTGCTGGATATTATTCCCGTTACTCCGCCAGATTTGCGACCTCTTGTACCACTGGAAGGTGGACGGTTTGCTACTTCGGATTTGAATGATTTGTATCGCCGCGTTATTATTCGTAACAATAGATTAAAACGTCTTATCGATATTAAAGCTCCAGAAGTAATCCTTCGTAATGAAAAACGTATGCTTCAGGAAGCTGTGGATGCCTTATTCGATAATAGTCGCCGAGCTGTTCGTAGTGAATCGCAACGCGCTCTGAAATCACTTGCTGATACTCTCAAAGGCAAAACCGGGCGTTTCCGTCAAAACTTACTTGGTAAGCGTGTTGATTACTCTGGTCGTTCTGTTATTGTTGTTGGTCCTGAACTTAAAATACATGAATGCGGTTTGCCTAAGGATATGGCGGTTGAGCTTTTTAAGCCATTTATTATTCGCAAACTTATCGAACGAGGCCACGTAAAAACCGTTAAAAGTGCTAAAAAAATGGTTGAGCGTAAAACAAACGAAGTTTGGGATATTTTGGATAAAGTCATTCAAGGTCATCCTGTATTGCTTAACCGTGCTCCAACATTGCACCGTTTAGGTATTCAAGCATTCCAGCCAAGGCTTGTTGAAGGAAAAGCAATACAACTTCATCCGCTCGTTTGTACTGCATTCAACGCTGACTTCGATGGCGACCAAATGGCTGTCCACGTGCCACTTAGCTTTGAAGCTCAGCTTGAAGCAATGCTTCTTATGCTTGCACCACATAATATTATGCACACACAAAATGGCGATCCTATTGCCGTTCCATCGCAAGATATGGTCCTTGGTGTGTATTATATGACTAAGACGAGACCAGGTGCCAACGGAGAGGGTAAAATCTTCTCTTCGATCGATGAAGTTATTATCGCCTATAATTCCAAAGCTGTCGATCTTCATGCAAAAATAAAAGTGCGTTACAATGGTGCTTATTTAGAGACTACCGTCGGGCGTATTCTCTTCAATCAAATTGTTCCTGAGGAACTCGGTTATATAAATGAACTTCTTACTAAAAAGCGTTTGCGTCAGATTATTGGTATCTGTTTCCGTGAAGCTGGACTTGCAAAAACTGTTGAATTTTTAGACAATCTCAAGGACTTAGGTTTTAGTTATGCAACACGTGGTGGACTTTCTGTAAGTATTGCTGATGTGGTTATTCCCGCTGAAAAACAAATTGTAATTTCGCAAGCTCAGCAAAAAATTGATGGTATTGAGAACGCATATCGAAATGGTGTTATAAGTTCTGGCGAACGCTATAATAAAATAATCGATACTTGGTCGAATGCAACAAATAAAGTTTCTGATAAGTTATCAATTGAATTAGCAAAGGACAAACAAGGCTTCAATACATTCTGGATGATGCTCGACTCGCAAGCTCGCGGTTCAAAAGAGCAGATTCGTCAGTTGGCTGGTATGCGTGGTCTTATGGCTAAACCTAAAAAATCGCTTTCTGGTTCAACAGGTGAATTAATTGAAAATCCGATTATTTCTAACTTTAAAGAAGGTCTTTCTATTCTCGAATATTTTATTTCAACTCACGGTGCTCGTAAAGGTCTTGCTGATACAGCTTTGAAAACAGCAGATGCTGGCTATTTAACTCGCCGCTTGCACGATGTTGCCCAAGATGTGATTATCTCTGAATACGACTGTGGCACCATTCGTGGTGTGGAAATGACTGCTCTCAAAGATGGCGAAGAGGTAAAAGAGCCACTCTTCGAGCGTATTTTAGGTCGCGTTGCCTTAGTTGATGTTTACGATCCAATTACTAATGAATTGCTAATTAAAAAAGGTGAATTGATTGAAGAAAAGCACGGTCCTAAGATTGAATCCTCAGCTCTGGAAAGTGTTCTTATCCGTTCAGTGCTTACTTGTGAATCACGCCAAGGTGTTTGTGCAAAATGCTACGGACGTAATCTTGCAACTGGTAAACTTGTTGATGTTGGTGAAGCTGTTGGGACTATTGCTTCTCAGTCAATCGGCGAACCTGGTACTCAGCTTACATTACGTACATTCCATACTGGTGGTACAGCAGCACTTATTGCGTCGCAATCGAGCATCGTTGCTAAATTTGATGGTATTGTCCAATTCGAAAATATAAAGAAAATTTCTTATGAAGGCGAAGATGGTCCCGTCCATATTATCGTTAGCCACAGCGGCGCTATCAATATAATTGATCCGGACTCAAACCGTGTACTTACTCGCTACGATACTACTTATGGTGCTGAACTCAAAGTTTTGGACGGTCAGAAAGTTAAAAAAGGCGAGCTAATTTACGAATGGGATCCATATAATGCAACTATTATCACTGAATATACTGGTCGTGTTCGTTATCGTGATTTACTCCCGAATATCACCTATCGCGAAATTAACGACGAAACTACTGGACACATAACCAAAGTTGTAATTGATACTCGCGATAAAACTAAATCACCGTCTATTGAAATTATTGACGAAGAAGGTAAAGTTCTTAAAACATATAATATTCCTTCACGTGCTCAACTTACAGTTGACGACAACGAATTCATTGGAATTGGTACTCCTCTTGCAAAAATCCCGCGAGACTTGGGACGCACTCGCGACATCACAGGAGGTCTTCCTCGTGTTACAGAATTGTTTGAAGCACGTGCACCACAAAATCCAGCTATTGTGACTGATATTGATGGTATTGTTTCGTTCGACAAACAAAAACGTGGACAAAAAACCCTTGTTGTTACAACCCTTGACGGGCAAACTCGTAAAGAATTCAGCGTTCCTGTTGGTAAATACATTTTGGTTCAGGAAGGCGATTTCGTGCGTGCTGGGGACCGTTTAACGGAGGGCTCGGTAAATCCACATGATATTTTACGTATCAAAGGTGCTAATGCAGTTCAAGAGTATCTGGTAAACGAAATTCAAGAAGTTTATCGTATGCAAGGTGTTAAAATAAACGATAAGCACATTGAAATCATTGTTCGACAGATGTTGCAGAAAGTACGTATAATTGACTCAGGTGATTCTAATTTCTTAGAAAATGATTACGTTGATAAGATTCGTTTGTTTGACGAAAATCAAGCTCTAAAAAATATGGTTGTAATTACAAACAAGGGCGATTCTAAGTTTACAGAAGGTCAGCTTGTGCCACGCCGTCGAGTTCGTGATGTTAATAATGATCTTAAAAATAAAGGTAAAGCTCTGGCTGAGTTCCGCTCTGCAGAACCTGCAATCTCTGAACCTGTCTTGCTTGGTATCACCCAAGCTGCCCTTACAACTGAAAGCTGGCTTTCAGCCGCATCATTCCAAGAAACAACACGCGTGCTTTCGGATGCCGCTGTTGCTGCCAAAATTGATAACCTTATTGGCTTGAAAGAAAATATTATCATAGGTCAGTTAATTCCAGCAGGTACAGGCTTGCGACACTATCAAGATATGATCGTTGAATCTTATGTGGGCAATATCTTTGGCCGTCGTTCTGATGATGTCAAAGTACAAGATGTTCTTGCACCAGCAGATTTGCAAGCTGCAATCGAACAGGAAATGGCTATGATAAATGATGAAGGAATCTCAGATGATGAAGAAGCACAAGCTGAATTTGAAGCACCAGAAGTTACATCGGAAGAATAAAACTTAGTATTTCAATAAAATGAAAAATGGGGCGACAGATTCGCCCCATTTTTATTCTAAATATGTGTAACCGTAAAGTCCAGATCGGTAATTTGACAAGAACTCTTTACCTTCTTCTGTTGTAATTTTGCCAGATTTTACAGCTCCTGTTACCCAAGTTTCAACTGTCCGTACTAATTTTTTAGAATTATATCCAACGTAATCGAGCACTTCGGCAACTGTCTCGCCATCAATTACTTGCTTAATTTGATAGCCATCTTCATCCACAGTTATATGAACAGCGTTCGTATCGCCGAACAAGTTATGAAGATCGCCGAGTATCTCTTGATAAGCACCCACAAGGAAAACACCTATATAATAAGGTTCGCTTGGATCGAACTCGTGCAAGTGCATATAATATGAATAATTCGTAGTCGAGATAAATCTGTCGATTTTACCATCCGAATCGCAAGTTATATCCTGTAATGTAGCAATTCTATCAGGCTTTTCATTTAGCCTATGTATGGGCATAATTGGGAATACTTGATCAATAGCCCATGAGTCAGGTAAAGATTGAAATAACGAAAAATTACAGAAATATTTATCGGCGAGCATCTTCGCAAGCATACGTATTTCCTCAGGTGGATGCTTCATTTCGGTGCTTATTCGGTGGCACTCTTTTGCAATTGACCAAAACAGACGCTCTATTAAAGCACGTGTACGTAAATCAAGTAGTCCAAGACTGAATAAATCAAGCGATTCCTCACGTATCTGTTGAGCATCGTGCCAGCCTTCGAGCATTTTTGCTTGATTAAGTTTTTCATATATATTGTAGAGTTCTTTTACAAGTTCGTGAGTATCCTCAGTAATCTCCATAGTTTCAGGATCCCAAGTTGGCATTGAAGTGCTTTCCAAAACATCAAAGACCAAAACTGAATGATGAGCGGTAAGCGAACGCCCCGATTCGATTATGATATTTGGATGCTGCAAGTCGTTCTTTTCACAAACATCAACAAGTGTAGAAACCGCATCGTTTACATATTCTTGAATGGTGTAGTTGACAGATGAGCCCGAAGTCGAAGATCGTGTCCCATCATAATCCACACCAAGCCCACCGCCAATATCAACAAACTCAACCTCGCAGCCAATTTTTAGCATTTCAACATAAAATTGTGCAGCTTCTTTTAATGCTGTTTTAATTTTGCGTATTTTTGTGATTTGGCTACCAAGGTGAAAATGTATCAGTTTAACATGATCTTTTAATTTATGCTTTTCTAGAAGTTCGACGGCTTCGAGCAATTCCGATGAAGTTAGCCCGAATTTGCTACGGTCGCCACCAGAATCTTCCCACTTACCGCTACCGCTACTGGAAAGCTTTATTCTAATTCCTATATTTGGCTTTATTTTCAGACGCTTAGAAATATTTATAATAAGGCGTAGTTCATTCAGCTTTTCGACAACGATATATACCTTTTTCCCCATTTTTTGAGCAAGCAAGGCGAGCTCAATAAAGTCTTCGTCCTTATAACCATTGCATATGATTAGCGAATTGTCATCTTCGGTATTGATGGCAAGCACTGCATGCAATTCAGGTTTGGAACCTGCTTCCAGACCAATGTTGAATTTTTTCCCATATGAGACAATTTCTTCAACTACCGGGCGCATTTGATTAACTTTTATCGGATAAATTATAAAAGATCGCCCCTTGTATTGATATTCATCACTTGCTATTTTAAAACAATTCGCAATCGTTTCGATCCGATTATCCAGTATGTCTGGAAAACGCAATAAAACTGGTGTGGAAACATCTCTCAATTGCAATTCATCAATCAATTCTTTTAAATCTACTTCTGTACCATTTTTCTTAGGACGCACAACTACGTGCCCCTTTTCATTTATCGAAAAATATTCTATACCCCAGCCATGTATATTATAAAGTTCGGCTGAATCTTCAATGCGCCATTTTCTCATCTAAATCCTTTTGAAATATTGATTTAAAACAAACTTATTGACAAATTTTTAAAATAAATATTGCAAAAATATGAATTTATTCATTGAAAAATTATAATTTTGTTATAATTTATTTTTTCTTAACATTACTTTAAATACTTATGCCTTATTTAATTCATAATAAAGCGTATAAAGATAAATTTCTTGAACAACACAATAATACTCAAAAGATATGCTTCGATGTAAACTCTATGCTTGATTACTTTATCGAGCTAAAAAAACCGCAGTCTATGTTGCTCATTGTTCCAACAGGTCGGATCGTTCAGTACTATAAAAATAGATTTATATGGTTGTATTTCGAAAAATACGGCGAACCTTGCCAACTACCACAAATTTTTACGCTTGATAAATTTGTCCAATTTTGCTACGGGAAAATTTTTAAAAAAGAAAAAAAGCAAATTTCCGACCCATTCATCTATACCTTAATAGAGGAATCAATAAATCGCAGCAACTTAAGATATTTCACAAAAAGTAACTCAGAAGAAATTACTGATGCTGAAAAAATAATTAACTACAGCTTTGTTACTAAAATTGCAAATATTATTACAGGATTAAAAGAAGACGGGATTACACCAGAAATGCTTCGAAAAGATGCAGAGGCTGAATTTGTACCCAAATATTTTACTAATGACGAAGGTGGAGTCAAAGATCCTGTTAAACTCGGGGACTTTGCTGAAATTTTCAAAAACTACCAAATATTACTTGAAGAAAACAACTTACTTGATAATGCACAATTTTATATTGAGATGCTTCGTAGCGAGCTTTTACGCTCGAATGATTTCCTGCTTGATGAATATTTCGACAATGATACTGTTATACTGCTCGATCAATTCACTGAGCTTAAGCAACCACAGTTAGAATTCTTGCTAAAATTTAATCAAAGCAAAATACCATTTGCTATAAACATCGATTTTTCTCCCGTCAATGGTCCACTTTTCGGCAATTTAAAAGAGACTATCGCAAAATTGCAGGCAGGGGAATTCTTAACGCACGTCTATATAGACAAAGATGAGGAAATGCCAATTGAAGATGAAATAAAATTACCACCATCTCAATATTTGAGGCGGCGTCTTTTCAATAGTGGCGAGTTTAAGTCTATTAATTACGAAAAACTTAATGATACGATTAAAGTGCTTACATGCAAAAATCAAGTCGATGAAGTTATTACTATCGCAAAGCTTGTGTATCATTTAGTAAAATTCGAAAATTATGAGCCAACTGAAATAGCTATCGTATGCCGCAAACCTGAACTTTATAGCAATTTATTCCGTGATATCTTTGCAAGGAATAAAATCGAATGCTTTGTCTCGGATAGATTTGATCTTGCAAATTCTCCAATTATTGTTACAATTTTCAACGTTTTTGACTTAATTCTTAAAAATTTCCGCATTGACAATCTAAAAAAGACTTTACAAAGTAACTATATCGATATTAAGTCGAATTCGATAGCTGAATTGCAAGATTTCGATTATAATAACTTGCTTAATGTTATGAATGAACTACCTTTTAAGGAAGGGCGTGGTGTTGAATTCTTGAAAAATTTGCTAAGCTCATCAATAGAATTTTTCCAAAAAAATATTTTAAGTCTTGCTGACGATGAATTCGAAACAAATCAATACATCACAAAAATTAAAAAATATAAAAAAGCATTAACTGATTTAGAGACTTTATCGCATTTGCTTAGGAACATAGATAAAAATAAAAAATACACACCGCAAGAATTCTCAAAAATTATAAAAGAGGATATTGTTGCGAGATTTAATATTCGTGAACGCATTTACTCGCTTGCCAAGCAATTGCAAAATATTGAAATGATCGAACAATATTCTGAATTATATGTCCAGCAAATAAGCGAGCAGCTTAAGAAAGATGTAACTGCTCTTATGGAATTTATTTCACTTGTAGATGAATTCGCTCAAATTCATTCATTGCTCTATCCTGAAGCTAAATATAAATTACAAGATTATCTATATAAACTGAAAATTGCCACAATCAATAAAAAATATCAAATACGGGAAAGTGCCGATCGTGGCGTGAAAATAACTTCTGTTGAACAAATTATCGGTATTCCTTTTAAGGTTGTCATCCTCTGTGGAGCAGTCGATGGCGATTTCCCTTTGTCATTCCGAACAGATTACACACTTGGAAAAATTCTTCCAAAAAGCGAGACTCGCCACTTAGAAGCTGAGAAAATTCTGTTTTACAAGACGCTTACTAACAATATTGAATTGCTCGATAAAGGTAAACATAAGATCTTTATAACATATCCTGAATTTTCCGAACAAGAAGAGAACATAATGTCTTCATTTATTTCTGCGTTATTTACTGTAACAACATTAAATAGCGAGCAAAATAATAGGTTTTATAAATTAGCTGATTTTCAAGAAAAAAGAAAATATGATGAGACTGTTGATAACCGTATAAAACTAGAAATTCCTTTTATTGATTATATTACCGATGAAACCGAAATAATTGAAAAAGTTCTTTCAAAGGAAATCTCAATTGATAGAACTTACAAAGTCATCTCTGAAACCGACATTGAAAGAACAAAACACTATATCAACACAATTATAAACGAAGACGCGATATTTGGAGATAATCTATCCGAAAAATTCAAAATATTTCTCAATGAACTTAAAAACAAAGTATATTCAATTTCAGAAGTTGAAACTTTTGCCGCTTGCCCTTATAAATATTTCATCAAATATATATTGCGAATTGCTGAACCAGAAGAAAAACAAACCGAAATTTCCGCACTCGATGTAGGGAACTTGCTACATAAAATCGCAAGTGAGTTTATGAGTTCATTTAAAAGCGATGCCGAAGAATACTACGACGGACTTGTTAAGTTAAATCCAAGTAAGAGGCAATTTTATATTGAAAAAATAAATTCAATAGCTGAAAAATATTTGGAATTCTACAAAAATTTTGATTATGAGTATTATGTGTTGAAAGAAAAACTTTTCGGTAATAATGACAATGGCATTTTAGCATTCTGGGTTGAGCGTGAACTCGCTTATCAAACGAGCGGCATAGGTTTTTATCCTGCTTATTTTGAAAAATCTTTCGGTGATAATGTCAATGGACTTGAAATTTGCCATGGCGTTAAAGTTCGTGGCAAGATTGACCGTATTGATATAAATAAGCAAGAAAGTAAATTTATTGTTATTGACTATAAAAAAAGTAGTGGTTCTGTGCCACATACAAAAAATGACATCCTTGAAGGTAAATCCTTTCAAATACCAGTTTATGTTGAAGCTACAAAACAAATATTAAGTGGTCTCCGTCCAGCTGGTGGCGTTTATTTCCTTTTCGAACCCATAGATAAATTCGAAAAGGTTATTGATAAAAGTTCTGTTCCAGCAATGTTACAAATTAATTACAAATTTAACTTTGAAACATATCAAAAAGGTTCATTTTCAAGTGAAGATAAAACATCCAACATTGATTCGAACGGAGAAAAAAATATAAAATACGATTTAGAATTAATATTTAATCAAAATTTGGTACAATTTAAAAAATTAATTGAAATGATTGCCGAAGGCAAGTTTGCTGAGAGAACTAATGATATAAAAAAATGTATAAATTGCTCATACACAACTTTATGCAGACAAAATAACAGACAAACTTTTTCAGATGAAGAAGAGGCTTATGAAGAGGATTAGTTTTCCAACTGGGAAGCATTTTTCAGCAGTGGTTTGTTTAAATGCAAATTTACCTGAAAAATTTATTTTTGATATGGTTTCGGATTTGCCATTGCTTGTTGCGGATGGTGCTGCAAATAATGTGTTATCACTTGGGATAGAGCCAACTCTTGTAATTGGAGATATGGACTCATTCCTTAATGACTATAGGTTAAAACTGCCAAGCAATAAATTGCTTATTGTTCCTGATCAGGAAACAAACGATTTCGAGAAGATTTTGCTATTTTGCCTGAGAAAAAAATATCGTGATATTTTAATTTTTGGTTTTCATGGTGGCGAACTCGAACATACTTTAAATAATTGGAGTGTACTAAAAAAATACAGCAGGCGCCTTAATATGTGCATTTATGATAAAAATCGCTATGCGATTCCGCTGCATGAGAGTGTAGAATTAAATGTCAATATTGGTGAGATAATTTCGCTTATACCACAGCCTAAAGTGCGCCTTCGGACGCATAATTTGGAGTGGGAGCTCAATGACGAGATATTGGAACTTGGCTATCGTGAGGGAGCAAGGAACGTTGCCACAGGTGAACACCTTCGTTTAGAAATTTTGGACGGTGAGCTATTACTCTTTATAAATCATAGGCTTCCAATTGCACCAATTTTTTCTCAACCGATTTAAATTTGGAAAATTATAAATTTATAGTTAATTTTGTAAGTTATTACAGATTGGGCAATACGAAAAATGAAAATCAGGATACACGGAATTAAAGACGGGATACACGATGTTCGAGAGATAGTGCCAGTCGAAGAAATAGAAGGAATGCTGCCCGAGTTCTTTGGAAACGTGTCGTTTGTTGGGAAAATGCGTAAAATCGGGAAAAGATACACTATCACAGGTTTTGCTGAATGCAATATCAGGCTAATATGCGATCTATCGCTCGAAGAATATACTGATACTGTATCTTCAGAAATAAAAGTCTCTTTCATAGCCAATACAGATATGTTTTTGCTTCAAAGCGGGCAATCCGACGATCCTGATGCGGAACGAGCAGTACATGAAGACGATGAGTTTTTTGATATTTCGAACGATGTTCGAGAGCAGCTTGCAGTTTCAATCCCGATGAAACGTATAGCACCGCAATATCGCAACAAGACTTTTGCTGATTTGCATCCTGAGTTCTCTGCTGAAATTACAGAAAATATCTCAACAAACGATGAAGAACAAATTGATGAACGTTGGAAAGCTTTAAAAAATATAAAGTTAAATTAAATACATAAATCAAGGGAATAAGTAAAATGCCAAATCCTAATCGTAAATTTTCGAAGACAAGAAGAGATAAAAGAAGAACCCATTACAAAGCAGTAGCCGCACAAACTGTTGCATGTCCAAACTGTGGTGCAATGAAGCTTTCGCACGCAGCTTGTCCTGAATGCGGTTATTACAACGGACGTAAAATTGTCTAATTGCTTTAGGTGTTTTTCTTTTATTTATGGCTGAAAAGAAAAAAATTCGAATAGCGCTCGATGCAATGGGAGGAGATTTTGCACCTGAGAATGAAATCAAAGGTGCATTTTTAGCTTATAAAGAGCTATCACAGAGCATCGATATTGAAATTATTTTCGTTGGCGACAAAAGCAAGATTAAAAATATACTTGCAAATGTAGATCTGCCTGAAAATTCTTATTCAATCGTCCATACGAGCGACGTCATAACAATGCAAGACGATCCTGTTGCAGCAATGCGTTATAAGCAAGGATCGTCTCTTTTTGTTGCAGCAAAATTGCATTCAGATGGCATGGCTGATGCTTTTGTCTCCGCAGGGAACACTGGCGCTATGCTTTCAATTTCAACCATGTTGCTCGGACGTATCAAAGGTGTTTCTCGTCCCACAATTGGTACATTTATGCCAACTGCCAAAGGCAAACCAACTTTTATACTTGATGTAGGTGCAACCATCGATATGCGTCCTCGCTTCTTGTATGAATTTGCAGTCATGGGTAGTACTTTTGTTAAGCATTCACTCGGTATCGAAAGACCTACTGTTGCGTTGCTAAATATTGGCGAAGAAGATTCCAAAGGAACAGATGCCATTCGTGAAACTTACCAGATGCTTGCCAGCAGTTCTCTCAATTTCATTGGTAATATAGAAGGTCGTGATATTTTGGTGGGTGCAGCAGATGTTGTCGTTTGTGATGGTTTTACAGGTAATATTGTGCTAAAATTGGCAGAAAGTTTTCTCCATATTTTGAAATCAAAAATTAAAGATTATGCTTCACGCAATATCCTTAAAAAATTCAAAGTAGGGCTTATGATTCCAACTTTAAAAGATATTCTCTCAGAATTTGACTACCAGGAATACGGTGGGGTGCCGCTTCTTGGAGTCAATGGAATTGTAATCATTGGTCATGGTAAATCATCGCCGAAAGCAATAAAAAATATGATTCTCCGTTCAATTGAATTTTCATTGAGCAATATTAACAATAAAATTGAAAATGCTTTACAAGTATGATAAATTTAAGAAACATTAAGAAGAAAGTATGACAGCAACAATTACATCAATAGCTCATTATCTTCCTCCGGATGTATATGACAATGCTTATTTCGAGAGCTATCTCGAAACAAGTCACGAGTGGATAATGGAACGCACTGGCATCGCAGAACGTCGTTTTGCAAAATCAGGTGCAACAAGCGATTTAATAGTACCAGCTGCTGAAGAATGTATCGCAAAACGTGGTATTTCAAAAGATGAAATTGACTGCGTTATAGTAGCAACTGTAACTCCTGATCATTTTTTCCCATCGACTGCTGCTGTTGTTCAAAATAAGTTAGGTTTGAAAAATGCCTGGGGTTTTGATATTTCAGCTGCTTGCTCGGGATTTGTGTTCGCGCTTGCAACAGCTGCAGGACTTGTAGAAAGCGGTGTCTGTCGCAGAGTGCTTCTTTGCGGTGCTGATAAAATGAGTTCTATAGTTAATTTTCAAGATCGAAACCAAGCTATACTATTTGGTGATGGTGCTGGTGTTTGTATCGTGGAAAGATCCAATGATGATAAGATGGGAGTGCTCGATCAAGTGCTCCATATTGATGGTTCGGGCGCCCAATATTTGCATATGGTTGCCGGTGGTAGTTTCAAGCCCGCCTCGGCTGAAACAGTTGCAAACGGCGAACATTATATTTATCAAGATGGTAGGAACGTCTTCAAATATGCAGTTGTAGGAATGGCTGACGTTACTCTTGAAATTATGAAACGGAATAATTTAAAAAGCGAAGATATCAATTGGCTGGTGCCTCACCAAGCAAATTTGCGCATTATCACTGCAACAGCTGAGCGTATGGGTATTAGCCGTGAGCAAGTTATGATTAATATCGATAAATATGGTAATACAACTGCGGCTACAATCCCGATCTGCCTATCGGAGTGGATCGAAAAAGGTTTACTTCAAAAAGGGCATAATGTGATTTTGGCAAGTTTCGGTGCTGGATTCACTTGGGGTGCCATTTATTTAAAATGGAATATGAACGACTAAGGTAGCTACTATGAAAACTGTATTGCTTTTCTCTGGACAAGGTTCTCAATACGTTGGAATGATGAAAGATTTATTCGATAATTCCAGTGTTGCAAGAGAGATTATTCTTAATGCAAATGAAATATTAGATTTCTCACTTAGCGAAATATGCTTCAACGGTCCACTGGAACTGCTTAAGCAAACAAGATACACTCAGCCTGCAATTTTTCTTCATTCTGCAGTTCTTTTCGAATTGCTAAAAGATAAAATCGATTACGCTGCTACTGCTGGGCATTCTGTAGGGGAATATGCAGCTTTATATGCAGCGGGTGTGCTTGATTTCGAATCAGCATTGCGACTTGTGGCTCTGCGTGGTTCGCTTATGTATTCAGCTGGCGAAGAATTGCCCGGCACTATGTTTGCGGTAATAAATCTGGACGATGATAAAGTTGTAGAAGTTTGTAATAAGTTGAACCAAAATGATGAAGGCGCTGTTGTTGTTGCGGCAAACTTCAACTCACCTGGTCAGGTTGTTGTATCAGGCTCGGCTGATTATTTGCGTCGAAATGTCGATGCTTTCAAGCAAGCTGGAGCCAAAATTGTAAAAGAGCTCGTTGTAAGCGGCGCTTTCCATTCTCCACTTATGAAACCTGCTCAAAACGAACTTGAAAAAGCTATTAATTCAATTGAATTTAATGATGCAAAAGTTCCTGTATATTCAAATGTTTATGCTAAACCACTGACAAAGGCAACTGAAATTAAACAAGCACTGATTAATCAGCTCACAGCACCAGTTCTTTGGACTCAATCATTAAAAGAAATGCAAAAAGATGGATTTACAAGATTTATCGAATTGGGTCCTGGACAAGTGCTTCAAGGTTTAGTAAAAAGAACACTTGAAAATGTAGAAATTTTAGGTTATGATAAATTTGATGATTTGCAAAAGTAAAAAAATTATTATATTTAAATTTTAAATTAAGTGAATATTTATGCAAAGGTTTGAAAATAAAATAGTTGTAGTAACAGGCGGTTGTCGAGGAATTGGTAAAGCAATTGCCGAACGTTTTGCTTACGAAGGCGCATTTGTTTATGCTCTTGATTATCGCATACCAGCCGAAGGAGAAGTTTTTATAGAAGATACTTCAATTGCAAACAAAATTGTTCCAATGCAAGCTGATGTTACTTCTTTTGAATCTATTCAAAAAGTTGTAGACGAAATTCTTGCAAAGTCGGCGAAAATTGATATCCTTGTTAATAATGCTGGAATTACGCGCGATAACCTACTTATGCGGATGAACGAAGAGGAATGGGATGCAGTGCTTGATACGAATTTGAAAGGTGCTTTTATATGCACAAAAGTTATTTCCCGTGCAATGATGAGCCAACGTTACGGTCGAATTATAAATATTGGCTCAGTTGTCGGCACAATGGGCAATGCGGGCCAAGCTAATTATTCAGCATCGAAAGCAGGAATGATTGGTTTTACAAAATCTATTGCTCGCGAACTTGCTTCGAAAAATATTTTGGTGAACCTTGTCGCTCCGGGTTATGTTCGCACTCCGATGACTGATAAGCTCACCGAAGAGCAAAGAAATGCATTTTTAGTAAATATTCCATTGAAACGTGTTGCTGAACCTCATGATATTGCTGCTGCTGTAGCTTTTCTTGCAAGCGACGATGCAAGCTATATCACAGGTCAAGTTCTTCACGTCAATGGTGGAATGTTAATGGACTAATTCTTTTCCTTTATAAAAATTTTTAAATTATGTTTAACTTTTTTTGGAGTTTAAAATGGATGAGTTAAGACAAAAAGTAAAAGAAATCATTGTAAAGAAGCTTGGTGTTGAAGAATCACAAATCACCGATGAAGCATCTTTTACAAAAGATCTTGGTGCTGACTCACTCGACACTGTTGAGCTTATTATGGAATTCGAAAAAGAATTCAACGTGCAAATTGAAGACAGCCAAGCTGAAAAAATTCAAACAGTTGGCGATGTAATTAACTTTCTTGCTTCAAAGCAATAATTTTGTATTGTAAAATTAAGGATAACGGCGGAGAATTATGCCGAAATATAATTTCCCACGTGTTGTTGTAACAGGAATGGGCGCTGTTACGCCAATTGGAAATAGTCTTGAAGAATACAAGCAAGGCTTGATGGAAGGGCGTAGCGGTGCTGCTCCAATAACACGTTTCGATGCATCCAATTTCGACACAAAATTTGCATGTGAAGTGAAAAACTTCGATCCGCTGCAATTCATTAATCGTAAGGAAGTGCAGCGTATGGATATGTTCACTCATTTTGCAATAGCCTCTGCCGCTATGGCTGTCGAAGATGCTAAACTCGATTTCGAGAAAATTAATCGCGACCGAGCTGGTGTAATTGTTGGTTCCGGTATTGGCGGAATGTGGACTTATCATCATCAGCAAGAAGAGCTATACAAACGTGGTGGCAATCCTGATAGAATATCACCATTCTTTGTACCAATGCTCATTTCTGATATTGCCGCCGGACATATTGCTATCCGCTGGGGACTTAAAGGTCCAAACTACGGAACTGTTTCAGCTTGTGCAACGTCTTCACATTCCATTGCTGATGCTTTGATGCTTATGCAACGCGGTGACGCAGATATAATGCTTGCCGGTGGCAGTGAAGCAGTTGTCTGTCCTATGGGTGTTGGTGGTTTTAATGCACTTAAAGCACTTTCGACGCGTAACGACTCGCCTGAAACAGCAAGCCGTCCGTTTGATCGCGACCGTGATGGATTTGTCATTGGCGAGGGTGGTGCAGTACTCGTTTTAGAAACATTAGAGCATGCTATGAATCGCGGTGCTCGTATCTATGCCGAGTTAGCTGGTTTTGGTCTAACTGATGATGCTTACCATATCACTCAGCCTGCACCTGGTGGCGAGGGTGCTGTGCGATCTATGCGTCTTGCAATTGAAGATGCGGGGCTTACTCCTGACGATATTGATTATATCAATGCACACGGTACTTCTACTCCATTTAACGACAAAACCGAAACTGCTGCAATAAAAACAGTATTCGGTGAAAGAGCTTATAAAATCCCAGTCAGCTCCACTAAATCGATGACGGGTCATTTGCTTGGTGCTGCTGGTGCAGTTGAAGCTGTTGCTACAGTGCTCGCAATTTATGAAGGATTTTTGCCACCAACTATTAATTACCAAAATCCTGATCCTGAATGCGATCTTTATTATGTCCCAAATAAATCCGAAAAACGCCAAATCAAAGCTGCTTTGAGTAATACATTCGGTTTTGGTGGGCATAATGCTACTATTTGCTTTAAAGCTTTCGAAGAATAGTCGTTTGACTAATGAAAGATTTACTTAACAGATTATATGCAACTTTTTCTAAGATACTTAATCTTAGAATGCTCGATGTAAATGCCAATCACCCGGATATTTATCCGGTGGTTGGCTTTTTGTTAGATGAGAAAGTGCTCGAGCTCGAAAAAATTTTAAAAGTTAAAATTAATAACCCTTCCATTTTTGAGCAAGCTCTTACTCATCGCTCTTATCTTACGGTTGTTGGAACTTATGGTGGCTATCGTTCCAATGAACGTTTGGAATTCTTAGGCGATTCTTTGCTAAATTTAATTGTCTCAGATTTCCTTTTTAAATCGAACTCCGATTTTTCGGAAGGTGATCTTACAAAATTACGCTCTCGTATTGTTAATAGTCAGTCGCTTTCGCATTGTGGGCACTCTCTCGGTATTGAAAAATTTATTATGCTTAGCTTCAGTGCCGAGAAAGCACTCAAAGAAGGAAGCGATTCAATAGTAGCTGATACAATCGAAGCTCTCATCGCTGCAATTTATATTGATTCTGGCTTTAATTCTGCTCGTTATTTCGTTGTAGAAGTCCTTCTTCCAATAATTTTAAAGTCTAATCTAATTTATGACTCAAACTACAAAAGCTTATTGCTCGAAAAAGTGCAAAGCTTAGGTTTGCCTTCGCCTGTTTATAAAGTTCTCTCTGAAAGCGGTCCTGACCATTGCAAGCATTTTCAGGTTGGTGTGTATGTCGAAAATATTTTGCTCGGCACGGGCGAAGGACGCAACAAAAAGGCAGCCGAACAAGATGCTGCTCATAATGCAATTGAACTAAATTTATTCACTAATATAAAAGAAAAGTGCGATGGAAATGTTGATAATTGAAAAATCTCGTCCCGGCAGACGTGGTTATACCCTGCCAAAACTCGACGTCCCGTTTATTGATACAAGTAAAATCATACCTGATAAATTTTTACGCAAAGATGTTCCTAACTTGCCTGAAATTAGTGAAAACGAAGTATCTCGCCATTATATAAGGCTTTCCAAGCTCAATTATTCAATAGAACAAGGTGTTTATCCGCTCGGCTCTTGCACGATGAAATATAATCCTAAAGTTAACGAAAAAGTTGCCTCTATGCCTGGCTTTGCTGAAATTCACCCTTGCTCTCAAGACGAACACGTTCAAGGGGCTTTGCGTGTTATATATGAATGTGGTGAATTTTTGAAAGAAGTCACAGGTCTTCAAGGTGTAACATTGCAACCAGCTGCCGGTGCACAAGGCGAACTTACTGGAATTTTAATATTTCGCGCTTATCATAAAGACCGTGGGGACGATAAACGTACCGTGATTCTTATTCCTGACTCGGCACATGGCACAAATCCAGCATCAGCTGCAATCGCTGGATTTGATATAGTTTCAATAAAAAGCTTGCCTGATGGACGCATCGATATTGAGGATTTGCGTTCAAAAGCTAACGAAAATGTTGCCGGATTTATGATTACAAACCCTAATACAGTTGGTGTTTTCGAGAAAAACATTCTCGAAGTTGAAAAAATCATTCACGGCTGTGGTGGGCTTATGTATATGGATGGTGCCAATTTGAACGCTCTTCTTGGTATTGTTCGACCAGGCGATATGGGATTCGATTGTGTTCATATCAATTTGCACAAGACATTTTCTACTCCTCACGGTGGTGGAGGTCCAGGTGCAGGTCCGATTTGCGTAAGCGAGAAGCTTATACCATATTTGCCAGTTCCGCAAGTTAAGAAAGAGGGCGATAATTTCGTAATTATTCGTGATACTGAAAAAACAATCGGCAGTATGCACGCTTTCTTTGGTAATTTTGGTGTGGTGTTGCGTGCTTATACTTATATGAGAATGCTCGGCAAAGAAAATTTAAGAAAAATTTCCGAAAATGCTATTATCAATGCAAATTACTTGATGAAGCTCATTGAAAACGAATATTTGATGCCATATAAAGAATTTTGTATGCACGAGTTCGTTTGTTCGGCAGACTATCAGAAAGAATATGGTGTTTCTGCAAAAGATATTGCAAAACGTTTGCTTGATTATGGTTTTCACGCTCCAACAATATATTTTCCGCTTATTGTTCACGAAGCTATGCTTGTTGAACCTACAGAAACCGAATCAAAAGAAAATCTTGAACGCTTCGCCGAAGCAATGATAAAAATATCAAACGAAGCTAAAACTAATAAAGAGCTTGTTCTTCAAGCTCCGACGACAACTCCTGTGCGTCGACTCGATGATGCTCTCGCTGCAAGAAAATTGAATGTTAGATGGTAAAATAAAGAAGCTGCTCCAAAAGGGCAGCTTCTTTTTTAATATTTATATCTTTTTTGTTTTATTAGTGAATCATTTTTTAAATTGGTATTTATTTGGAATTTTTACTTTTAGTCCTAAGTGGGTTTATAACATTCCAAAGACTAAAAGTGTTTCAATTTTAACTATTTATATTCCAAGCAATAATTTAGCAGTAGAAAAATAAATCAAAAGTCCCGTAATATCTACGATAGTTGTAAGCGCTGGACTTGCTACAACAGCTGGGTCGAATTTAAATTTAGTCGCGATAAGTGGTAGCATAGCACCAATAAGTGTAGATGTAATAACTTGCAATGAAAGTGCAATTGCAATAACAATGCTTATCTGTTGCAAAGAGAAATTTATAGGTATTTCGCTACTCGATGATAAAAACACAACTTTAATCCAAGATAATAAGCCTAATGCTAATGCTAAAAGTAAAGAAATACGGAATTCTTTCCAAAGTACTCTGAAAAAGTCTCTAACTGTGATTTCGCCCAATGCTAAAGCACGCACAATAACTGTTGCGGACTGGCTGCCAACATTTCCGCCTGTGTCAGCTACCATTGGCATATATAGAGCGAGTATCATTAAGTTCATAAGTGTATTTTCGAATGAGTGTATTATCATTCCGGATATAAGTCCAATTGCTGCGAGAGAAACAACCCAAACTGCACGATTTTTGAAATGTATATATACGGGCGTTTTATTATATGCCGAAACTTCGTGAGCACCAGCAATTGCCATAAATTTTTCCAAGTCTTCTGTTTGCTCCTGAGTGATGATGTCGATAGCGTCGTCGTGAGTAACTATTCCAACAAGAACTTTATTACTATTGACAACAGGGATCGCTATAAGGTCGTATTTTTGAATTTTCCGAGCAACTTTTTCTTGATCTTCATCAACTGTAACATAGATTACATCTGTTTTCATTATGTCTCTAATTTTTGTATTCGGATGTGCCATAATTAAATCAGTAAGAGATACAAATCCTATTAGTTGACGTTTTTCATTGATTACATAAATATAAAATATAGTTTCCTTTTGCAGTGCTTCAAGGCGAATTCTGCGAATAGCTTCGTCTACTGTAATATTGTCGGGAATAGCTACATATTCCGAAGTCATTACCGAACCGGCGCTCCCTTCGGGATATTCAGCAAGTCGTCGTATATCCTCACGTTCTGCTTGTGCAAGAAGTGGTAAAATTAGCTCTTGCTTTTCTTCGGGAAATTTTTTAAACAAGTCAACACGGTCGTCGGAGGACATCTCAGTGAGCAGATCTACAAGTTTAGAACGTTCGATGATTTCGGCGATTTCAACTTGTAATTCTAAATCAAGGAAACTGAAAATTTCAGCTCTTCTACTTTTATCGAATAGTTCGATTATTTGCCATACTTCTTCAGGTTCAAGAGCGGAAATTTGCTCAGCAATTTCGGCGGGGTGAAGATCTTCAAAAATTTCTTTTAATACATCAAATTCTTTGGCTTCGAGTAATTCTTTAAGCTCGGGCAGAATGATGATGTTTTGCATATTTACCTCCACACTTTTTGCGGAGATAGCAACGCAAACACCATCTCCGCAGTTATTCAAATTCGTTAGCTACAAATGAGATAACCCAACTGCCAGGATCATCAGATTTTGACATTTTAATTAGAACAATGTTAAACAAATCGATTGCAAAAATATTAAATTAAATTTAAAATGGGAAACGATATTTTTGTAGTATTAATTATTACATTTTAATATTCAAGCATACTACAAAAAAATCAAAATTATCACTATATTTTTTTATGTGATAATTAATTTATTTTGTAATTAGAAAAAATGTGTATTTAAAAAGCATCGCAAAAGCGATGAAAATTGGCGACCCGTTGCTCTGTTGCCCGCCGATTTAAAAATCAGCGAATAATAGCATCCCCTTGTTGAAAATTTTAGCAGAGCAACGGGTTTTTTATTTTTATTTTTCAAATGTAACATTTTTATTATAAATTTGTTATATTTTGATTACATTTATAAAATTAAATTTGTTAATTTTATATAAATTTATTACTGATTTTATTTATTTAAGAGAGAAATACAATTTATAGATTTTGTTAATATTTATGAGGTTATTAATGAGAAAATTTTTAAGATGGTTCAGCATTGCAGCATTAGTGCTTACGGTGCTTACTGTATCTGTGCGTTCGCAGGAAATTCAAATTGGCACAGGGACAGTACAAAGTATGTATCCTCTTAACGACAATCCTGATGCTGCATCTTTTTATCTTTATACTGCTGGTGAAATTCTTGGTGCAGGTGGCAATCCCGGGTTAATAAGAGGTATGTCCATAAACATAATAAGCCCAACATATGCAAATTATTATGGACTTTCAATTTATATGCAAAATACTACTTTGACGTCAATTTCAGGTCCAGTTACCACAGGATGGTCACTTGTATATTCTACAACTATATTTACCGCAACCACTGCTGGCTGGAATAAGTTTAACTTCCCAGCAGCTAATTATTTTAACTATACAGGTGGTAATCTATTAGTAAAAATTTGCTATAATAATTCAAACTATGGTGCAATCACACAAGTTTATAGTACAAATATATCTGGTCGTGCTCATATTCGTTATGGAGATGGTGATGGTTGTTCTGTTACATTTTCAGGCACATCTGCTGGAACTCAACCAAGACCTAATATAAGATTAGACCTATTGCAAAATCCTCAGATGACAGCTGTTTATCCTCCTGCTTCAGCAGTTTTAACAGCTGGCTCCGTTATCCCATTTGAAAATAATAATCATCCTTCTGTGATGATAAAACGTGCATCTATTCAGCCTACTGTGTATGTAAGTTATATGATCGTTGGACCATCAAGCAAACCTGTTCCCGATACAATTTATATTGCAACTGCAGAAGGCGATTTAACTACAACAAGAATACCTCTACAGGTGGTTGGTGATCCCAATCCAACACGGTACAGATTTACTCATGCAAAAGGTATTGCTGCTCATATAGATCCACTCGAAGGACCTACCGGTCAACTTGACCTTTCCAATCCTGGTATTTCCAGTGGTGAATATACAATTTATTCAACTTTTGAAGTTGATGGGCGCCCCGATTTAACTCAAAACTTTATTCAAAAATTTAATATTGCACTACCATGGGATTTAATTGCTCAAGGCATTCCATTCCCACTTAAAAAAGAATTTACAAAATATCCACTCGGCGGATCTTCAATCCCATTGGGAATAACTGTTTTAAATGGTGGTATTAATCCTGTGGATTCTTTCCGTGTTGAATGCGAAATTTTCAAAGATAGTGTTCTTGTTTATAGACCAAATGATGTGATCTGGGTCAATAAAACTGCTCCGCTACAGCCTGGAACTACAACATCAATTTATTTCCAGGGTTTCCAACCAACTCAAGCTGCTGAATATTCGGTTAGAGTAAGAGTTAAATTACTTACATCACAGGATTTAAATCCATCAAATGACTATTTCCCACCAATTGGTGGCGAACCACACATATTTAAAGTTACTTATAATGTGGATGCAGAAGTAGATACTATGTATTCACCGACCGTTGATGATAATTATAAATTACGCCCTCAACCAGTTGTTATAAAAGTTAACAATAATGGTTTTGAAGATATTTTCAATGCAGTTGCAACTGTAACTATCGTCAATTCGCAAGGTGTAGTTGTTTTTCAGGATCAAACTGACATAGATATCATTCCAGCAACATTCCCACCATATAAAATAGTTCGTTTCCCTAATGAGTTTATTCCACAAGCTGAAGGTACTTACACAGCTGTATTTACAGTTGACCACCCAGAAGAAAGCAATCCAATTGATAATACATATCAAGCAAACTTTATAGTTAAATCTGGTATGAAAGGAACATACAGAATTTGTTCCACCTGTACTGGTAATAATACATTCCAGACTATTAACCAGGCATTAGATGCAATTTTCAAACAGGGTGTTTCCGGTGATGCAGTTTTTGAACTCGATGATGACGTATATAATATTGGTGATATTAATACATCAACTTCTGCACTTGATTTGAGAACAAAAATCGTTGGGTCTTCACCAAATAGCCGAATAATCTTCCGTCCGTCTCAGCAAAAAGCTGCAACACGTGCAAGTGTTGTAATTAATTTAAATAGCTCGACAGGTATTGGTTTCCTTTTTGGACAAAATCATACTCAAAATTCCCCTTACGCTCCAATCAATTCTGTTTTAAATGAGCACAAAAATGATTTTGCTGCAAGCGATGGTCATATTGTATTCGATGGTGGTCCACAAAAATCACTTGTATTCAAAATGAATACTCCGCCTTCTGTTATGTTTCGTGCTCCTTTTTACTTCGGCAATGGCTCACGAAACGTTACCGTGAAAAATTGTATTATTGATGGGCAAAGCAATACTACATCATATGCTTGGATGTTACCAAATGTTAAATTTGAATATGTTGCTGACCGCAGTGTTTATACATATGAACCAGATGTCCGTTCGTACGGAACTTACTCCGCTGGTATTGTTCTAAGAAATACTCCTCCATATTTTGCTAATACACAAAGTAACTATTATAATCTCGATACATTGAATATTACAAATATCACCATCGAAAATAATGAAATATCTAATTTCGGTTATGGTATTGTTTCTCTCGGTCTTGGTGTGCTCGATAAAATCAATGGTCCAGATGTTACAATTACAAAATATTTGAATAATAATAATAAGTTTATAAAAAATAAAATTTATAACGTTGGACGTGCCGGTATTTTCCTTGGTTACGAAGAGAATTCGTTGATAGCTCAAAATAGGATATATAATATTAATGCAACTACAAGCGATGCTGCTGGTATTATTATTGGCGGTGAAGATAAAACTGGATTCTTAGGATACCATAATAATAATATTAGAATTGATGGTAACGAAATTAGTAATATTAAATCTTCTTTCTTGACCTTTGGTATAAAAATTGAGCAATCTTCATACACCCTGCAAGAAGGTATTAGTCGTACTCAATTCTTCCCCAAAGATAAAGAGAAATTTGTCGTTGTAAATAATATGATTTACGACTTAAAAGTTAATAATGCTGATGCTCACATTGCTGGTATATATTTAGCTACTGCAAGGGACTTGAATGTTGCAAACTTTAATGATAGAATTCTTACTCCTGCAAAATCTGGTTTCTTTACAAGAGAAGATAAAATTGTAAATAATACAATCATTATTCCTAATGATGAATTTACAAATAATGGTAATATTGCAGCTATTGCTGTAATGCAAAATAAAGACCTTATTATGGGTAATAATGCAATTGCAATACTCGATACGGATATTGCAAGCACAGTTGAAACAAAAGCAGCAGTGTTCTACTATAACGAAAAGCCAAAACCAGATGGTATAAAGATCGAACGTAATGCATTTTGGCTTGCCAATGGTATAGATTATTATCGTTATATAGAAGTCGATGTTGAACGCAACTTGCTTACACTTGGCTTTACAAACGAATTCAAGAAATTACAGCAATGGAGATACTGGACTGGTTGCGATATTTATTCAGTAGATTATAATTTCTTACAGGATCATACATTTGTAGGTTCTAATCCTAGCAATCTAAGAGTAAAAACCAATCCAACACCTATTAACTCAATGATTAACAATCGCGGCGATAGATACAGCTTTGTTACAAGTGATATTGATGGAAATATGCGTGGATTTTCTGATCAACGTTATGATATTGGTGCTTGCGAATTTAATGGTAGATTGCTTAATAATGATATAGAAATTCATTCGATTATAGCTCCTGGTGCTTATCAGGATCTTCGTTCGACTTCACTTTTCAATGATGCTGAATATATCATGACTCAGGCACCTATTGAAGTTAAAGCCATTGTCCGTAATAATGGCAATATGTTCCAAGGTGCAGCTCAATTCAAAATTGAAATTTTCCGCGAAGACACATTAGGTAATTTTACAATTCCAGCCATCCCAGCTAAAATTGTAACTGCTCAAATCAGCCCAACTGATGACAATATTGTTACATTTGGTCTTGGTGATGGCAAAGATAATGACGATTTCATTCCTCTAACATACTCTCAGCTTGTTGGTTATAATGTACCTCAACATTTCACAACTATGTTGCCAAACGTTACTCCAAGATATAAAATTAGAATCAGTTTGGCTCAATCAGATGAAATGACATCCAACAATGTGCTCGATGATAAAATTGTACGCTTCTATTTGAAACGTGCTAAATTAGATCTTTTACTTACAGTTGAAAACAGTTTTGTTAACATCGATACAGTTTCAAATCCTACACCAATTGAAATCGATAACATTGCAGGACGCCTGAATTCAGACACTTTGATTACAGCATTCCAACGCATAGGATGGTTCCAGATGAAAGGTGAAGCTGACCACGACTTTGATATTTTCGATCGTCGCGGTTGGGAAGAACGTTCTGTGAATTATACTATGTATCGTTCACTTGTATTTAGTGATGCTGACGACAAACAATTGTCAACTTATGTTATTGGTGATATTCTCAAATTCTTGAATAAAGGCAAACTAAACGATAAAAGTAATTTCATCATTGCAAGCCAAGATGTTGTGCGTCAAAATGGTGTTCCTAATTATTTAGATGGTACGTATCTAACACGTACAATTCTACGTGCCGAACCTAAACAAACACGTCCGTTTGATTCGCTATCAGTAGTTCGTGGTTTCGCACTTGCTCGTAATACTAATTTTGTAGCACAACCTACAGGCTTCCTTGGTGATCCTAATCCAGTTGGTGATGTCGTAAATATGACTGAAACTGGTCTTGGTGTTGCTCGTGTTGGGATGTATTATATAGTTCCCGATACAATTATGTTCGACCAAAAGATAATGTGTATAGCAAGCTCTTCGCTGTTTACGAATGTGTTGTATTTCGGACTTGATTGGAGACATTTTCCAAAGGCAGATGCTTTAATTCGAGCTGCTATGGACTATATTCAAAACAATGGTGGAACAATTATTCCAATAGAACTTTACTCTTTTGATGCTAATGCTGTCGGAAGACGTGTCGAACTTAATTGGGTTACTGCCTCAGAAGTTAATTCTTCAAGATTCGATATCGAAAAAGCTAATGTTGATACTCGTGGTGTAAGTGCTTTCTTAAAATTTGATGAAGTTAAGGCAAAAGGTAATTCTGCTATTGCAACTGAATACGGTCCAGTTATCGATAAAGAAGTTTCAGCGGGCAAAACTTATGCATATCGCTTGAAGATGATTGACCAAAATGGCGAATTTAGTTACAGTGGCGAAAGAATCGTTACTATCGAAAACGAAAATGCTGCAGAAATCACACAAATTTCCCCAAATCCAGCAAAAGATTACACTCAGATAACTTTTGTAGCTCCATGGGAAACACAAATTTCTGTTGAAATCTATAATATGGCTGGTGATAAAGTTTATGCTGATAACTTTGGCTCCTATTCAGCAGGGGAAAATACTCTGAGATTAGATACTCGCAATTTACCTGCTGGTAATTATACAGTGATTTTGAATATTGGAAACATTCAAACCAAAGCTTCTATTATTATTGTAAGATAACCTTATAAAGTTACATAAGGGGGTTGCTTTCGAGAAAGCAACTCCCTTTTATGTTCCTAAAAATATTTTGTGGAATTTATAAAAAACGGTTTAGTGTGTAAAATTTCTGACACTGTGAAAAATCACAACAACAATTTGTGGAAAATTTGTATTTTTGCAAGCAAAAAAAATTAATTTTTTCTTTTATAAGTTGGTAAAAAAATCATTTAGTAATATATTTGTATGCCTAAGGGGCGATTAGTTTTTTTCTGCGCCCGTAGCTCAATTGGATAGAGTGTTGGATTCCGGTTCCAAAGGCTAAGGGTTCGAGTCCCTTCGGGCGTACGAAAAGAAATAAGTAACATTAATAATATAAAGGATTTATGAGCGATAAACTAAACAACGAAATGGAAGAATTTGAAAATGATGAGCTTGTAGAACAAGTTCAAGAAACCAGTGAAAGCGAAAACTTTTTACAAAAATATGGTAAATTAATAGCAGTTGCAGCTGTTGCAGTTATAGCAATTATAGCAGTTGCTTATTATTTTACTTATACAAGCAATAAAAATAAAGAGGAAGCTTCGCTGGCACTTTCTCGTATTAGATCTTATTTTGATAAGGAAGAATATGCAAAAGCTCTCTATGGTGGTGATTCTATCCCAGAGGTGCGTGGCGAAAAAGTAATGGGTCTTATTAAAATTGTTGAAGAATATTCTTCAACTCCAGCAGGAAAAATTGCAGCCCTTCTTGCAGGAGATGCTCTTTTAACGATGGACAAGATCGTTGATGCTAAAAAATACTTTGAAATTGCATCTGATGCCAAATCAAACGATGTTGCAAAAGGCGGTTACGCTGGATTAGCTGTATGCTTCGAAAAAGAGAATAATTTAAGTAAAGCAGCTGAATTTTACGAGAAAGCCTCAGAGCTTTCAGTTGAAAGTTCTACAAAAGGACGTTATCTACTTTTTGCCGGTATTTGTTATGTAAAAATGGGTGAAAAAGAAAAAGCGATCCAGCATCTTACAATGGTAGCAAAAAACCAAGATTTTACAGAATTTGCAAACGCTGCAAAAATTGAACTTGCTCGACTTGGCACGATTATTGAGTAAATCTAATTTATGTCAAACTAAACAAATATAGTTATGAGTATAGATTTTTTTAATAACATAGATTTGTTAACTAAATTTTCACATTTTGGAGGTAACATGCAACGATTTTTTCGTATGAGTTTCTTGGCAGTGTTACTATGCATATTCTTTGGTCAAGAAGGATATGCACAGTTGCCGACTGCTTACGTTTCCGGTAGCATCGCACCCGGAGAAGTAAGAGTTTTCCAAAGAGACTCTATCTACATTATCAACAAAAAACTTGTTGTCGGCGGTACTCTTATCATTGAGCCCGGAACAACAGTTAAATTCCTCGATAACGGTTGCTTAATAGACTCAACCGGTGGTCGTATTATCGCTGACGGTTTTGCTCGTATTACTTACGATCAAACTGCAGTGCCAGATCCAGTATCGACATATCCAGCTACTGCAGGTGGCTTTGGTTATGCTGATATGAGATATTTCTTCTATGATGATGGGACTAAGAGTACATTATCAGTAAATACAAGAAGAGATCCAACTGTTCACCCAAGTAAATATAATCACATTTTTAATGTGGTTATCGATACAGTTGCTCGCAAAATTGTAAATCTTGATCCAAATAATTTACCAACTGACCCTCGTTATGTTATAGTTCCTTTCGAATATGCTATAGCTTTCCAAGCTGCTCGCTTATATATGAACCCTGAAAGCGATCCAAACTTGAAAACTTCTGCTTGGAAAAGACACCTTGGTGGAGCTGTTCCATATACACAACAAAGAATCCGTTTCATTGGTCAACCAGTTAACAACTTTTCTCGTGAATGGGGACATATCGTTGTTCTTCCAGGTGCACGCGCTGCTTTTTTCCGTAATGTAGTGTTTGAAGGTTTCAAGAAAGATACAACTGTTGATCGCCTACCATACTATGCTCAAAATGACCTTCCTGGTCTTAATACTTTTGAATATAATTCGTTAATGAATAAACTTAGAAATCTTGCAAATGGCGCTGGTGGTGCTATTACTACATTCTCATCAAGAACTTGGCTTTTGAATGTAACATTCACTGATAATATTGCTCGTTTGCGTGGTGGTGCTCTGCAAATTTTGCAAGCTCCAGAAGGTTATCCAGTTTATAATGCTCCTACTTCATATTACCCAGATGGTAAAAATCCACAAGTTACTAACCGTGATGGAAGTATTTCTGAAATTAATTCAGCCTACAAGATTCCTTTAATAGATAATATCGATGATGCTGGTGCTGAACCTTTACTTGACCGTGAACGTATGGCTTGGGATGATGCACGTATTGCGGTTTATTTAGGTCGTATTCGTAATGTAAAATTCGATCGCAATAAAGTTATCCTTGCTAAAGTTGGTCAAAAAGTTCTTAATACAGTTCCACCTGTTGTATTGGTAACAGAACTTACTGACGTTCCTGCTGATTACCCATATTCTTATGGTAACAAAGCATTTGGCGGTGCACTTTACATAGCTGGTAATGAAGCCGATGAAAATCGCCGTATTGAAATTGCACTCGGTTTGAACGATAAATTGGTTATCGGTGGAACTGAAGTTGAATTAGATCCAACATATAAAGATGCATTAGAAGTTACCAATAACGAAGCTCATAACTATCAAGATCATATGAGCTCATTTGGTGCTCGTGGTGGTGCAATTTATGTTGGTGCTAATACAAGCGTAATTTTCAGCGGTAAATTCGAAAACAACCAAACAAAAGCACCATTCCTCGTTAGTGCTAATAATGCTGAATCAGGCAACGGTTTCTTCTCAATGGGTGGTGCTATTTTTGCTGAAAATTCATTGAATCGTATTCAAATTCGTGGTGGTCAGCGTGATGCATTGAAAGTTCGTTCTAATGTAGATGTTGCATCAACAATTAGTAATCCAACTCATTTTATTAATAACCAGGCAGGTGCTGGTGGTGCTATCTATGTTGATGGCAATGTTTATAATTTAGTTTCACCTGTTATCGGTGGTTCTGACTTTACTTGGAATACACGTGATTATGGTTTTGATGTGAAATTTATAAATAACTATGCATCTTCATTTGGTGGTGCAATTTATTCTAAGAGAAACACAATAGTTACTGGTGCAGGCGGTGTTAAAGGCAGCTCGCAATATTATGGTGGTAATTATCCTGTATTATTTAGAAACAATAAAGCTGGCTACTACGGTGGTGCCATTGCGTTAAACATTCCTAATAATGTTGGAATGGATCCTTTCAAACGTTTAGTACAAATTGTTCGTGCTAATTTCGATGGTAACGTAGTAGGTGAAAATGTCGCTGATGTAAATAAACCAGATATCCGTGGTGGTGGTGCTATTTATTCATTAAATGGTGATCTTAACCTCGTAAAAGGTTCACTCTTTATTAATAATAAAGTTTATAATGGTAATGGTGGTGCAATTGCACTTGCAAATCCATTAACTTCATTACATAAGATTTTTGTAACTGATCTTGATATTGTTCATTATGATATGTATGATAGCAAAGATGGTTTTGCTATTGGCTATACATCAGTAAATGAACCTTTCACTTATTCAAATGCTCCTATTGTTCCTGATGTTCGTATGTTGACACGCTTCCTTGATAACACAATCGTTCTTGATGATGAAATCATCAATACTCAAATGGGTAGCGGTACTACTCAAATCGGACATGGCACACCTTTACCAAGCGATCATATCAACGCAACTTATTGGATTGACAACAAGAATGGTTATGCTGTAGGTAACAACGGTATGATCGTTAAATTTAGCAATGGTGGTGCAAAATGGGACTTTATGCCTTCGAACACTAATGTAGATCTTACTGATATATACTTTACAACTGATGACATTGGTTATGCAGTTGGTGCTTATACAACAATATTGAAGACAACTAATAAAGGTCAAACTTGGACTAAACTAACAGTTCCTTCAATTAATAACGATCCACAAATCAACGACATTAACTTTGTCGGAACAGAAGTTGGTTATGCTGTAGCTAACGAAGGTTATATTTTAAAGACAACAAACGCTGGAGTAAATTGGACAGTAACTCGCCCAGCAACTCGCGATCTTAAAGCTATTGCTTGGGTTGGTGTAAATAAAGGCTATGTAGTTGGTGAAAGAGGCTTGATTCTTACCACAACTAACGGTGGAGCAAACTGGGACGTTCAAATTATGCCTGGTTTGACAAGCGATCTCAACTACATAATGTTCAAGAGCGCTGCTGTTGGTTTCGCTGCTGGTAAAGCAGGTGTTATTATTAAAACTAACGATGGTGGAAACATATGGGATTTTGTTAATAGCGGTACCGATCAAGAACTTAAATCCATTTTCTTCTATGGACAAAACACTGGTTATGCAGTTGGTGCAAGTGGTACTATTGTTAAAACAACTGACGGTGGTAATAATTGGGTTGCTTTAACATCCGGTACTACTAATACATTAAATAGTGTTTACTTCGTTAATAATAATGAAGGTTTTGTATCAGGTAACGTTGGCTTATTGCTTGTAACAAAAGACGCTGGTGCAACTTGGACCCAAGTAACACCTGCTGATATGGCATTAATCGATGTTAAACGTTGGCATAAAGAAGCTGGTTTACCAGAAAATGGCGTTGGTCTTGGTGGTGCAATTTACATACTCGATAAAGCCACTCTCGATAGAACAAATAGAATAGATACAGTTCTATTTAACCGTGTCAGAATTCAAAATAACGTTGCGTTCACTGGTTCAGCAATTTACTCAGATAATTACGACTTAAAACTTATCTTCAACCGTTCACTTGTAACAGGCAACAAAACAGATGATCGTAATACAATTGGTCTCAATCAAAATTATATCAGTGGTCCTGCAATTAAAGATGCATCTGGTAAAATTACTGGCAATTTCGCATCATCTGATTTAGCTCCTGCCACAATTTATGGTGAAGTTCAAGGTCCACTACCATCATACATATTCAGCGAAGCTGCTAACTCATTCTATGGTAACACAGCACGCTTTATGATCCGTCTGCCAGATGCTCCTAATACTAAAGGGGTTCTTGCTGGTACAACTGGTATAGGTATGGGCGGAACAGATACACTTCGTGGCAACTACTGGGGTCATACAGAAGCAAATGTGTTGCTCCAAATTGCTAATAACCACGGTTCACCTGAGCTTGCTAATATGGAAACATTCTTTGTGAATGTTGCTCCTGCAAATAAATATGACGTTCAAAATGCTGATGCTAACTATTTACCATTCTCATTTGCGTTCACTCAAGATCCAAGAACACAAGGTCCATTTGAATCAGTTGGCAGATATACTTATAGCCCAATTCCATTACAAAATGGACAAGACGAGAATACAGTTGGTAATAACAGCATTGCAGAAAAATACTTGATGAGTGGACATATTTATGATATTTATGATAAAGGCACTGATATTAAAACCGCTGATTATTCAAAACGTCGTATGACACCAATTGAAGACTTTGCTGTTGGTATTGCTCCAAAAGTAAAAAGATATGCCACACCAAATACACCTTCATACAATAAATATGTAAAACGTTACTTACGTGATCCATTTGCTGTTGAAGCTCGTGATGATCAAGGTAATTTGAAATACCCATTCCTTACTCAAATTCAAGGTGAATGGAAACCAGATGAAACAGGTCGCTACTATCATCCAATTGGTTATCCATTGTTCTTAGAAACGATGATTGATTATAATACTGGTCTTGTTGAGCAAAATAACCATGATGAAAGAATGCTCAATGAATCTGTATTCTTTGTAATCAATGAAACAACAGGCGACTTTATCCGTGTTAATTTCAAACAAGTAGGAGAAGATGCTGCACGTCGCGAAATCTTCCGTGCAAGAGTAGAATTGGTTCCAGATTCGTCAAATAGAAATGCTAACACATCAGTTAGAAGAACTGAAGAGAGTCTTTTGAACCTTGGTTCAAATGGATTGTTCCCATTTGCTCCATACTCAAACCCAGTTCTTCTAGAAAAATTATATCGTGATGCTTACAGTGAAGATGCAGCAGCATTGCAAGGTCGTAAATATCATGCTGACTCATCAGCCCTTGCAAAAGTATTTAACTTGTTTAGCAACCGTCCTTCAATGCCTGAATCAAATAGAACATATCCTGGTGGTATCCCATTCTCAAATACTACTTACTTCGCAGGTGAACGTTATCGTGCATTACCAGTTGATACAGGCGATGTTGTACGCATTATTTCAAGAACAGTTCTATGGCGCGAAGGCGTTTTAGCTGCATATAATGATGGTATTGTATTTAAGGTTACTCGTTCTACTATGCCACCAGTATTCACTGGTGATCTACCACGCTTAGCACAAGATACAGTAATTAAAATTGTTGATTCAGAATTTAATCCTGGTCAAAAAGACACATTAATTATAACTGATTTCATTAATAAAATTTTCGTAACTGAAGACAGAACTTATCCAGCTCCAAATGGAACATATACTAATCGTGGTTATGATCGTGGACGTGATTCAATTTTGACTGTTACCGCAATCGATAGTAATAAATTCTACGACCCACGTTCATTGTTGCATCCTGATAAATATTCTAACTTACTCTATAATTGGCTTGTTGATGATAATTCAGCTCTTAAGAGATGGTTACTTGTTGATACTTTAGCAGCTACTTATCAAAAAGATAATGCAAGTGGCTACTTTATGTTCAAAGGTCAACCACTCAATCCATACATAGTTCCTGGCGGTGAAGACCTGTATCTTGAAGTACGTAACTTCCCACCACACTATCGTAGTGTTGATGTTCTAAAAGAGCTTAATACTCCACAGGATATTATCGATCAATTTGTTCATATATTCCCGAAATATATCAGCAATCCAATTTATGATGTAACTAATGCACGTTACTTACAACAAGATACAATTGACTTCGCATCAAATTATGTAACTCGTCAAACTGTTAAAATATTCGTTGTAGATAGTGCTCCAAGATTCTTAGAACCAGGTGCTGCATTAGGTCAGGCTATGGTTAAAATTAACAAGAATACAAGTGATTTCGTAATGAAAGACTACACTCCAACAGTTTACACTTGTGGAAAGACTGCTACTGGAAAACTAAAAGCCAACTTAACAAATAGATTACGCTTCAAAGTTGATTTCAATACTGATGATGAATTAGAAGATAGCTGGGCATTAGATTGGGACTTCCGTTATGGTAAGACTTCTTATGGTTTTATGAATGTTGCTATGCGCGGTGGTGATACTCCAGATACAGTTGTATTACAAATGAAACAATTGCGTCCAATCTGGATGTCCAACCAGTATATGGTTAAATATGATAATCCAAATGTTGCTGATCCATTCGGTTTCGACTTCTTATCAAAAGGTCAATTGCATTATAGCATCGATAGAACAACTGCATTAGGTTTGTTAGCTAGAAATCCACAATACAATGGTGCATTAGTAAATGATACTGTGTTTGCAATTGTTGCTAACGATGGTCACGGCGGTGTAACTGAAAAATTACTTGATATTTACATAAACTATGCACCAGAAATTACAACTGATGCTTTACCAGATGCTATAGAAGGTATAGATTATAATCCAACTTTGATGGATGAAGCAAGAATGGTTAAGGTATTTGATGCTAATGTTGGCGAACGCTTCACTTATGAATTGGCTTACGATAATTATCCAGTAGATAGTCTCGATATAGATCCATGCTTCCCAGAAGCTGGTAAAGTTTATGTTGAAAGAAAAACTCCTAAGTGGCTTAAGATCAATCGTGAAAGCGGTGCACTCTATGGTATTCCTGGTTTGAATGATGCTCCAAAGAACGAAAGAGTAACAGTTATAGTAAGAGATGAAAATGGTCTTCCAGCAGTTAAAACTTTCGATCTGAAAGTATTACCATCGAATCATACTCCTGAACTTTCAGGTGTACCAGCTGTAGAATGCGTTGATCAAGGTTCACCTTGGGAAACATATATCACATTAAAAGACTTAGACTTATCACGTATTAACTCTGATGAACAAATAACTTTAACGCTCGTTAAGCCAAATGATCCAACTAAATTAACTATAACTCCATCTACAGTTAAAGGACCTATTGGTAAAGCTGATACATTAATTCGTGTTTGGACAAACAACTTTAACTTACAACGTGACCCAGATGGTAAGGTTACAGTTCGTATCGAAGCTCGCGATAAAGCAGGAAAAGTTGCAGTTCTTGAATTTAGATTACAGCTTTCATTACCGACAGACTTTTTAGTACCATTAACAATACAAAATGCAATTGGTGCTAAACAAACATTAGTATTTGGTACTGCACCAAATGGAGCTACAACTGGTGATGCTACTGATGGCAATGATGTAGGAACAATTGACTATGATCTCTGTGAATTCGAAATCCCACCATACCCACCTAACGACGTATTCGATGCTCGCTGGTCAATTCCAACTCGCAATGGTGTTCATCGTAACATCTACCCAAGAGCTCTAACTGGTCAATCAGGCGAAAGAATTTACCGCGGTCGTTTCCAAGCTGGTGGCGAGCGTACAACTGGCAGTGGTTCATTGCTCTATCCTGTTACTATAACATGGCCAAAGAGCGCACTCCCAGCTAAAAATAGCCCTGTTAATCCAACTGGTGCAAGCTGGTACATTCGTGATGCTTATTCTAATGGTAACTTGTTCTCAGTTGATATGAGAACTGGTGCCGTAAGAAATAGCCAAAGTGTCAACGTTGAAAGCTCTTTACCAAATGATCCAGATTTAGCACGCATTACAATCCTTTCTGATGCTATCGACGCCTTCATAATAGTTTATGATATGGCAACTGACGTCGAAGGTAACAACGCTATTACTGATACTCGCATAAATAATGTTTCACCAAACCCAGTACGTTCAGCAACTAACATCAATTTCAGTGTTGCTAATACTACTAACATAACAATGGAAGTATTTGATAACTTGGGCAATAAAGTTGCAACAATTATCAATGCTCCTTATAATGCTGGAACTTACAACATTGAGTGGAATGCAGTAGATGTTAAAGGTTCATTATTGCCAAGTGGAACATATAACATACGCTTAGTAGCCGGTGAATCAGTATCAGTCTTCCCGGTTGTTGTAGTAAGATAATAATTCAATCGTATCGCTTTCCCCATTTAAAGGGGAAAGCGAACGAAATAAAAAATATGAAAATGATATACATAATAAATAATGGAGTTAAAATGAGAAGATTATTTTTCCTTGCTACCGGGATTGTCTTGTTAATGATGGCTGTATTCCCGGGTAAGCAATTGAAAGCTCAAGTTTTCGGAGAATTCGAAGGTATTCAACTTGTTCAAAGACCATTCGAGTTTCTCCAAGGTGGCACCGCAATTCCTTATCAAAAGTTTGTCGTTCCACCAAACAATACTCTTGATCTCGATGATGGATATGCTGAAGTACAACTTCCTTTTCCATTCGAGTTCAATGGCGAAGTATTTACAAAAGTATGGATTAATATTAACGGTTTCATTACTTTTGGTAAGGTAAATATTAATGGAACACTTGAAGGACCTCCATCGTTAATAGCTGGCACAAAAAATCCTGATGCCCTATTTTATGATGATCCTTCATACCCTGTAAACGTTATAGCACCATTCTGGGGAGATCACTACTATCGTCCAGATAGTGTGCTATTCAAGGGATATGCTCCTACAACAATTTCATATAAAAGCGAACCTGATAAGTTTATAATTGAATGGAAAAATTTAAATATTAATTATTTCCCAGATTATAAAGCAAGTGTCGCTGATTTCCAGCTTATTCTTTATAAATCTACCGATCCTTATTCAGCGCAAGGTGATATTGAATTCCGTTATGGAACAGTTGGTAAAAGAACAGTTCAATTACCATATTGGCAAACTGGTATGCCAGGCTTCGATGAAAGAGTGTTTGTAAATAATTGTGCTGTTGGTATTAAAGGCGAAGGTAAAGGATTTTTACAAAAAGCTGATTTTATGAACGCTTTGTTTAATGGCGGATATAAACCATATGATGCTGTAAAAGTTGTTACTGATACGTCTAAAACTACAGAATGGACACCAACACGTAGCAACTCTTTATCGATCTTCCTCCGTGCTAAAAAGCGCTTTAATATAGCAGAATGGTGGGGCGATGGAGATGTCGATTTTTCAAAAGCTCCTGGTGAGCCACATCACAACAAACCACAAAATCGTTTCGTTACTATTAATGATGCTCGTTTAGTAATGAAAGCTATTGCTACAAATGTACCATTAGATTCCATTCGCCGCAGAGCTGCTTACCATGCTGATGTTAATCATAATGGTCGTTTCTACTATGATACTTTGGGCAATAGAAAAGTGATTCCATGGAAGACTATGAACTATGCCGATAGTATGCAAAGAATTACAGACATTAGTTCTCTCAAACAAGTTATGTTCCAAGCTGACGAATACGATGCAGCATTAATTATAGCTTATATTTCCGGAAGAATACCATACCTGCCTTGGATTTGGGATACTGTCCCTCAATATGGAAAAGTAAACAACGAAGTAGCATCATTGCGATTCGGTGAATGGACAAGAATTAACGAAAACACATACAACATACCAGTTTATTTTGATACAGAAGTTAAAGGTGCTGTGGGTGCTAAATTTAATTTGGATGGTAAAATTATATCAACATCGAACAATGATGAGAACTTATTAATCGTTAACGGCGAAAATACAGTTGTTATAAGCGGTTTTGGAGAGTTCAGTCCAAATAAACCTATCGCTTATGTAACTGTATCAACTTCGAAAAATGAAATAAATGCAAGTTCAATAAGATTTAACGAAAAAGAGCTTGCAAATGTTAAAATTAAATTAGCAGAAACTATTGTTGGCGATAATATTTCTTTGTCAGCATATCCAAACCCAGCATTAAATAATACAAGTATTGCTATAAACATCAATGCAAGAAATAACTATGAGTTAGCTATTTATGATATGCAAGGTAACTTAATTAAAGTACTGCATAAGGGTATGCTTGAATCTGGTACTTATTCATTCGATTGGAACTTATCAGATGAAGCTGGCAAAAAAGTCTCAAACGGTACTTATATTTATCGTTTAACTGGTAACGGCGAAACAATTTCTAACAAAGTGGTTGTTTCAAGATAATGCAAAAAATGATTTGTGGCTTTGGGCTGCTGATTATGATAATTTTCGGCAGCCTTCAAGCCCAAAATAAAGAAAAAATACAACCAACGCTCGAAAGCGTTAAAAAGATAGATCAATGTGAAAATGAAAACGAACGGGAAGTTTTAGTTATTTTGACAATAGGTAAAATCACTCGGGCTGACTCGCTTTTTGGGTATAATTTCGAAATAAAATACGACCCGAGTAAGATAAAATTCCAATATGTTAGTACAATTGGAACATTATCTGAGTTCTTTGAAATAAAGCAGTTCACAGTACTTGAAGCTGATAGTGCTATTTATGGAGTAGCTGGTAATTTAAACCCGTTTCTATCACCAGTTGAAGGCGATTTGCCATTGCTTGCTATTATGGGATTATGGAAAGGGCAATGTGGTGATACCACAGATGTAAAATTATCATATCTTGAATATACTGAAGAGTTCAAAAAAGAAAATGATGAATTTAAAAATGCAAGATTATGGTCAGAAATCGCCGATAAACTTGATAGAATATTTGTGGCAAATTTTAAAGGTGATAAAATTAATTTTGATAAAAATGACACAAAAGATGTTTTGCTTTCTTTGATAAGTAATAACAACAAATCGAAGAAAGTGAAAATGGGTTTAAAAATTAGCAGCGAATCATTTAAAATAACAAACGTATCATCATTATCAGATAATGTTAAAGTTAATACAGATTATTATGAAAATAATGCAATAGTTGTAGCTGAGGCAACCAAAGGTTATTTTGATGATACATTAAAAATTACATTGGAAAACAATAGTACTATTGGCAAAACTGAAGGTCAATTGGTTATAAATGAAATATATTCTGACGAATGCGATTGCATACGTTATTATGCTACAAATACATTGAGTATAATTTCGGATATACCAGATACAACTACAAGTGTGAAAGAGATGCATGACCATTTGAACGCAAGTTACGATGAATTTTGTGATTGCTTTAAAATAGAGACAAATGATAATTATATGAAAGATATAAAAATTTACGACTTAAGTGGAAAAATAATAATGACAAAACAAACAGAAAATAAAAGCATACGGATAGAAACTGATAAAATATCACGTGGTTTATACATTTTAGAAATAGACAGTAATAACAAGAAAATAATAAAAAGTCTGATAAAATATTAATTTATTAATTTGGGGGTATCATGAATAAACTCTTATTAACTCGCAGGGTAAGTCGAATGCTACTCGGCATATTAGTTGTAGTCTTCGGACTTGCAACATATGTTGAAGCACAGGCTCAATGCGATGTAATTATACCACAGCTGAATTTAACTGGCGATTTAAGCGGTTATAATACAGCTTGGTATCCAGATGGCAGAATTTGGATCCCGCCTTCATCCAATACGAAGCGCCAATTTCTACTGCCAGTTTTTATTGAAGTAACAGAAAAAACATTTGCACCTATTAAGAGTTTTGAGTTTTCAATTTCTTACAATGGGAATGCATTTAAAGCTGTTGGTATTCAAACACATCATCCAGTTACAGCTCAGGAAGCTCAAGCAAGATCTGATGCAAGATTTCTTCCTTATATCGAACCGTTAGCAAAAAATTTCAATTTCCAAACGTTTGACTTACCAGATACTAACTACACTAAAAATCTTTTCCCTACAAGAAAAGGTACTGATCCTGTTCCTTCTGCTGGTCGTAAATTTAAAATTGTGGGTGCTTCAACTACACCATTGCCAGCAACAACTGTTGCCAATCGCCGCTATAATGTGTTGCTTTATGTTGTATTTGAGGTTCTTGTTGATAAAACAAGTCCAAATCTTCCAGTTAATGCTCCAATTTATATTAATGCAGATATAATCAAATACAACGGTATTAACATTCGCGAGTATACGTTTAAATTAGCTGATGGCACACCTTGCGTTCCAAGTTCACTTGCTTTCACAAATGCCGAAGGTACTACAACTAACCAATTACCTATAACTGGTATTACTGGTATGCGTAATGATAATTTACCAGCATCAGTAATTGATTGGCAAACTTATTCAGAAAGATACATACCAGGTACTATTTGGGTAACTGTATTTGAAAAAATACCTGAATTCCGTTTTATGCCAGGTCCTGGTGTTGTTCAAAGCACAACTCCAACCTCCAGTGATTCAATAATGAAAGTTAGCGAAGGTCTCTGGCGTATTGCTACACCTCTTACTGTTGACAATGCAGATATTGCACCACGCCGCGCACAACGCATAATACGTGTTCGTATTCCTGATGCTCTGTCAAAAACACGTATCCAAGAAATTGTTGTTGAATCGGATAAACCTTGGCTTAACTTCCAAACTGTTACAGTTGGAAGTATTTCTAAGAACCCAATTCCACAACTTACAAGAAAAGGCTTTATCAATTATATCGACTTTGGTATCCTTGGTGCTCAAGACTTTAAAGATCCTAAAGGTCAAGCAATAGGACCAGATCCTGAAGTTTATCTCTTAGTTGATTGTAATCCTGCCCTTCTTACAACATCACCAGTGCATGATGAAAAAGAAGGTAAATACACAGGTTACATAACATTTACATCACCTTACATTGATGAAAATCCAACAAGACTGCAAGTCGATTTCATACTCTTCAAAACACCCGTTGAACCTTTAGTTAAAACAAATATTGTCCCTGGTATTAAACTTACTGTATCAAACAATAAAGGTGAAAGTAAGTTATTAATATTCGGAACTGGTGAACGTGCAACTGACGACATTGATACACTCTACGGCGAATGTGCTTATGAATGGCCTCTTGGAAAAGATCCGCAAGGCAATAATATTTTTGATGCTCGCTGGTTCCCAGTACACCCTGACTTAGTTTCGAAATATCCAAATGGTTTCTGGGATTTTGCAGCTAATGAAGCTCAACGTCGTTCAAATTCTCGGGATATTCGTGATTTCAAAAATGTTACTAAATCACACATCTTCTATTGCAAATTTAACGCTAATAACAGTTATCCTATTGTGCTAACTTGGGATACAACAGATTTTTATCCTGGTGCACAACTTTACATACACGATAGATACAATGGCTTGTATTTCCCTGCGGTTAATATGCGTGAAGCAACTCCTCTTGGAGACGGTAAATTCTCATATGCAATTCTTGATCCAAGAGCAACTGAATTTGTAATTGAATACACACTGCCTACTGTTATTGACTATGTAAACAAAGCTGGCGAACCAATTATCAAAAAAGGGTGGAACTTGCTTTCAATGCCAGTTCGTCCTGTTAATACTTACTACGAAAACTTCTACAAAAACGCAATCAATATTCCAATTCTCTTTACTCAAAATCAATATCAAACTCCACCAGATGGTTTGTTAAAGCCAGGTGTTGGTTACTTTGTAAAATATGATCAAACTGTAGATACCAAATTCCCAGGTACTTACATTTATGATCTTGATGTAAATGTAGCTCCATTTGATGGTGTTCGTCTTTACACTGGCTGGAATACAATCGGTTCAGTTTCTGTTCCATTGGGTATTGATCAAATTCGTTTCAGCCCATTCAACGATCCAAATCCACCTGACATTAACTATACACGTCAATATGGCGTTTGGGGTTATGTAACTAATCAAGGTTACAAAGAAGTTTCTGAAATTTTGCCAGGTCTTGGTTATTGGATTAAAGTTAACAAAACTGGTTATCTGAAAATCAATGTACCACAAAACTTACGTCTTGGCTTTAAACTTAATGCTATCGACGAAACAACTGTTAAGAAATCTGTGCTTGCTAACTCAACAGTTGTTAGTATCAAAGACAGCGAAAATAAACTCGGCAAATTGTACTTCTCAAACGATCTCGCTATTAACCCCGAAACATTCGAACTCCCACCTGCACCGATTGCAGAGATGTTCGATGTACGCTTTGCTGATAACAAATACTTAACAACTGAAAAAGAAGCTGTAGTACGTCTTCAAGGTGTTAAATATCCAGTAACTGTTTCTTTGGATAACGTTAAAGATGCTTACAAAGTCGTTGATGTTGTTACAGGCGAAGTGTTCGGTGAAATTAACAGATTCAGCAACTCTGTAACAATCAACCGCGCAACATACAACGCATTTAAGCTTATTAAAGCAGATGCACTCAGCAATCAATCGCTAAGTGTTAATCCAAATCCTGTTTCATCTGCTGCAACAATTAACTTTGCTACACTTATTAATTCCAATGTTACAATCACATTGTTCGACGCTCTTGGCAACGAAGTAGCTACATTACTAAACGAAAACTTAAATGCTGGTAATCATTCATACACTTTTGATGCTTCACGCTTTGCAACTGGCAACTATATTGTTAAAGTTGTTGCAGGCGAACGCACAGAAGTTGCTAAGATTAACATTGTAAGATAATTTCTAATTATCTTTATTCAGACAAATGGGCATCCACATCGATAGATGCCCATTTGTTTTGTTTAATAATTAAGAGTAAGTATTATGAGAAGAATCTTATTTTGGATTTTAACTTTTAGTATGTTTTATTCGGCATATGCAGATAATTACGATGTTAGAATAAGATTAACACTTGATAATGTTACTTCAAGAGATACGCTTTTGCAGTTTGGTGCTGTTAGCTCTGCAACTGATGGAATAGATAAATCACTTGGTGAATTTGAGTTGCCTCCTTTTTTACCACCTGAGTTCGATCTTTACGCAGTTTTCGATTTAGATAGCAATATTGTTGATGGTATTTTCAGCTACAAAGATTTCAGAAGTGTTCCAGCCGATGTTGATGAATTTTTTCACAGGTATAGAATTGAATTGAATAAACGTGTTAATTCGGTGGTTACGATAACCTGGGAAAATATGACCGATGAAATTAAATTTGCTCGTATCTCAGACGAATTAGCTTTGATTTTTAATGTCGATATGAAAACAACAAATCAAGTTGTTATAGATAATCAATCTCTTTCACGCATCCCAATAGTTATTGATGTTGTCTATAAAAAGAGAGCTACATCTGTGAATGACAATAACGATGAATTTTTAATTTACCCAAATCCAGCTAATGAAAAAATATTTATTCAAAATTCCGAAAATTTATGTAAAATTGAATTAATTGATGAATTATCAAAGATTTTTTTCTTGAGTGAACAAATAAATGGTCATATAAACGTTTCTAATTTCCCAAATGGTATTTATTTTTTAAAACTTTATAATAAAAATGGTCAAATTATTGTTAGAAAATTAATTATAAATAGATAATATATGGAAAAAAAAAATAATATAAATAAATCAACAGATAAAAGCAAACAGGAAAGAAAACATCAACAGCCTGTTAAACATCAAAAACAAGCAAATCCACAGAAAAAAAATGATGAAATTCTTATTTCGGTCGTAATACCGCTTTACAATGAGGAGGAATCTATACCAGAACTTGCACTTTCTCTTGAAAAAGAGCTCCAAGAGCTAACACACGGTCGTTATGAAGTTATTTTTGTTGATGATGGTTCAACAGATGGTTCGCTCGAATATATAAAACAAATCCACCGCCGTAATAAACGATTCCGCTGTATTAGTTTCCGTCGTAATTATGGTAAAAGTGCAGCTCTTTCGGTTGGTTTTGAAGAAGCACGTGGTAAATTTGTAGCAACTATGGATGCTGACTTGCAAGATGATCCTGCTGAAATCAAAAATTTAGCAAAAAAATTGAAAGAAGGTTATGATCTTGTTACAGGTTGGAAGCAAAATCGCAAAGATCCAATTTCCAAAACTATTCCATCGAAATTCTTTAATTTTGTTACTTCATTGGTTAGCGGTATAAAACTTCACGATTTTAATTGTGGACTTAAACTTTATCGCAAAGCTGTTACAGACAGCCTGCAAGTTTACGGTGAGATGCATAGATATTTGCCTGCTTTGGCACATTGGGAAGGCTTCCGCGTTGCAGAAATACCAGTTGTGCACCATGCACGGAGGTACGGCAAATCTAAATTTGGACTCTCTCGATTTGTCAATGGATTCTTGGATTTGCTAACTGTTGTCTTTATAACTCGATTTATGAAAAGACCGATGCACTTCTTTGGGTTATTCGGAACAATATTTACAATTATTGGCTTTGCAATTAACTTATATTTAAGTGTCGAATGGTTCTTGGGAAACACTTACCTTAGTAATAGACCACTTTCAAATTTTGGTATTGCACTAATAATTGTTGGTGTGCAATTCTTTTCAGTAGGTCTCTTAGGTGAAATGATTGTCAAACAAAATTATGAAAAGACAAAAAATTATTCTATTAAAGAAAAATTGTAGTAAATAAGTGGTTTAAAGTGTCATTATAAATTATAAAAAAGAAGTATATTAAGATTTATGAAAAAACTAATTTTATATTTTGCTTCAATTTTAGTTATAAGCCTAAATTTGCAAGCTGAATTTTTTGATAGTTATGCAATTGGTGCGGGATTTTCAACTGTTTCAATACTTGGAGATAACCCTGCTAAGCTGCCTATAATTCAGAATGATACAAACAAAAAATTTATTTATGGTGGAAGTTTTGATGCCGTACAATCAGGTTTTGCAACACGACTTACTCTTTACAAAGGTGATAGAATACGAATACCAGTTGATTTAGATTTGACAATATATTCATCAGGTGAACGATATCCTATTAGCGGTTTGCTTACAGTTTATTACTGGCACGAGGTGCATAATCTATCCATTGGAACTGGACTCCATTACGTTCTAACGTATCTTGACTGGGCGGAAGCAGATATTTACTCAGGTATCGATTTGCGTGGGAATATTATAACGAAGTCTGAACTGACTTATAGAGACCATTGGAGAAATTCACCCAATAGAGATACATCATATATTGTAAATAGAAAATCTGGTGCGTTTCGTTTCGGGAGTTATGCACGCTTAGGTATTGATGGGAAACTTAAAAACAAGCTACGTATTGACGCATCTGTTGCTTTGGGTTTGCTAAATATTATACCACGTGATAACAAGCGTGGAGAGTTGCTTACACCATTAAAATTTTTCGAAAAGAAAGAGCAAATTGTTCCAGTTCTTAATTTTCTTTTATTGATAAAATATTCATTGTAAGAGGAAAGATGTTATTTAAAGAAGATTGTAGGCATTTCAGAGGCGATATCCCTTGTCGTCCACATAAAAAACACGGTTATCATTGCCAAAACTGTCCTGAATACTCTCCTGCAAGGGAAAACATATTAATAATTAAACTTGGTGCAATTGGTGATGTTATCCGTACAACACCACTTATAAAACGAATAAAACAAGAATTCCCAAAATGTATGTTATGGTGGATTACAAACTCACCAGAGGTAATACCTTCATCAGTTGATAAAGTTTTGCCGTTTAATTTGGAATCAATTATTAGTTTGCGTAGTGTGCACTTTTTCAAAATAATAAATTTAGATAAAGATCATCACGCTTGCGCTCTTGCTTCGCAGCTTGAAGCTGACTATATTGATGGCTTTACAATGGTAGAAGGCAAACCAATGCCTGCAAATCAACGTGCAATGCATAAATACCTCACTGGATTGTTCGATGATGTCAATAAAGCAAATACTAAAAATTATTTGCAAGAAATATTTGAAATATGCGGTTATAAATTTTCAGGTGAGGAATATGAATTAGAGCTAAAAGTTCAAAAGATTTGGGACATACCTAACCGTAGCAAAGCTGTTATTGGGCTTAATACAGGTTGTGGTGCTCGTTGGGTATCTCGCCTTTGGCGAGAAGATTATTGGATTGAATTAATCAAGTTGCTTCAAAAAGAGGGCTTCACACCTATGCTTTTAGGTGGCGAGCAAGAGCATAAACAGAATACATATTTTGCTGAGCAAACAGGAGCTTTATATTTTGGATATTATGATTTAAATACTTTTATGTCGCTTGTAAATGAATGCGACTTGGTTGTAACTGCTGTAACAATGGGATTACATATTGCAATAGGATTGCGCAAGAAAGTGGTATTAATGAATAATATTTTTAACAAAAATGAGTTTGAACTTTATGGACGAGGTATAATTGTCGAACCAGATATAGAATGTAAATGCTTCTTTAGCCCAAAATGTACTAATGAAGAGTATTTTTGCCTTGATCATTTGCCACCAAACAAAATTTTTTCTGCAGTTTTGCAATTAATCGAAAAATAATATTAAAGTTTTCAAAAAACAAGTCGATAATTTGATTAGAAACAAAAAGCAAATTCAAAAAAAACAGAAGGACTCAAGTTTTTTAAGAATTTGCCGAAAAACAAAATTGAAAATTAGGACTTAATAAATATTTGATGGCAGGATGCCCTAATACAAATCAATTACATGGAGGTTTATTATGCCATCAGCAATTAGCGGTGATTCCCGCATTCGTACAAACATCCCGGCAGAAAATGCCTATAACGCTCTCACAGCATCCAGCAACAATATTGCTTTACGTCAGCTACGCCTTTCTACAGGTAAAAGAATTAATTCTGCTGCTGACGATGTTGCAGGCTATATTACTTCACGTGCGTTACAAGCTCGTAATGGTGCTCTTAAAGCCGCACTCAACTCAGCAGGCGATGCTAAAAACGTAACAGCAATAGCTCAGGATGCGTTAGATCAAATCTATTCATTAATGGCACAAATCAAGGATGCAACTGCAATCGCATCTTCAGGTGCTCTTGGCACTGATGAAAAAGTTGCTCTTGCAAAAGGCGCTTATCGTCTTGCTCAACAAATTCAGTTTATTACAGATTCAACTGTATTTGGTGGCAAGCAACTCCTTCAAGGTAACTTCACTGGTGAATGGGTTACTGGTTACTATGCAAATAATGATTTGATGAAAATCAGTATCGACCTAACAGTCGGTAACCGTGATTTCAATGTTAACGGTTTATTCGATCTTAATGCCACAAGAGAAGCAACTGCTGTTCGTGGTTCTGCTACTGGTGCTTCTACAAACTTTGCTGGTGTTACAGGTTTGAACCTTGAAGAGTTCAATAACATTAATTCCAGCGATCTCGGCTACTTTGGTTATCTTGTAGATCCAGCGACAGGGAAATCCAGAGTACATGTTACTTTGCAATCACTTGCTGTTGCTATCGACAACATCAACAAGGTAGCTTCATATCTTGGTGGTATCGAAGTGCGTTTAACTTCGCAAGAAGCGATGCTAAAATCACAAATTACAAATTACAAAGCAGCAATTTCTCGTATTGAAGATGCTGATGTAGCAACTGAACAAATGGAACTCATTAAATCACAGTTCTTGCAGCAAGCATCGTTGATTTCGTTGAGCCAAGCAAACCAAAACCCTCAACAGTTCTTGCAGTTGTTCAGATAATAGAATAATCTGATCAACTGTAAATAAATTCCACCAAATTTTTTATAAGACGGAAATTATTTCCGTCTTTTTTTTGCTAAAGTTTTAAAAAAAAATGCCGATATTTATAATTAGAGGATGTATAAAATTTGGTGGAAGGAAGCCTGATAAATTTTTAAATCAGGGAGGGGTTTATGCCATCAGCAATTAGCGGTGATTCGAGAATTCGTACGAACATCCCCGCAGACAACGCTTATAACGCTCTTACGGCATCGAGCAACAACATTGCTTTACGTCAATTACGTCTTTCAACAGGAAAACGCATTAACTCTGCTGCAGACGACGTTGCAGGTTACATTACATCACGTGCATTGCAGGCTCGTAATGGTGCTCTTAAAGCAGCACTTAATTCAGCAGGCGATGCTAAAAATGTTACAGCTATAGCACAAGATGCACTCGACCAAATTGGCACTCTTGTAACACAAATCAAAGATGCAGCTGCGATGGCTTCATCTGGTGCATTAGGTACAGACGAAAAAGTTGCTCTTGCAAAAGGTGCTTACCGTCTTGCTCAACAAATACAGTTTATTACAGACTCAACTGTTTTTGGTGGGAAACAGCTCTTGCAAGGCAATTTCACTGGCGAATGGGTTACAGGTTACTATGGAAACAATGATTTGATGAAAATCAGTATCAATCTTACTGTTTCCAATCCTGACTTTAATATCAATGGTGTTTTCGATCTTAATGCAACCAGCGAGGCTACTGCAGTTCGTGGCGGCGTCAGTGGTGCTGCACGTAATTTTGCAGGCGTTGCGGGTCTTAATTTGGAAGATTTAAACTCAGTTTCTGTTTCTAATTTGGGTATCTTTGCAAATACTGCAAGGGGAACAAGAACTCCAATTTATCAAACTATTTCATCTCTTGCTATGGCTATTGATAACATTAACAAAGTTGCATCGTATCTTGGTGGTATTGAGGTACGCCTCAGTGCACAAGAAAACGTGCTGAAATCTCAAATTACAAATTATAAGGCTGCAATTTCACGTATTGAAGATGCTGATATTGCTACTGAGCAAATGGAACTTATTAAATCACAGTTCTTGCAGCAGGCATCGCTAATTTCTCTTGCTCAAGCAAATCAAAACCCTCAACAATTTTTGCAATTGTTTAGATAATTAGGTATGATTTTTGCTTGATTTTGTTTATATTAAAAACGAGCGGTATCAGGATGATACCGCTCCATTAGAAAAATAAATCGTGAGGATGATTATGTTATCACAAGCACAACAACTTGCCGCTACAAAAATGTATGGCGGCGGAAAAGATAAAAAGGTTCCTGCTTATTTGGAACAGGAAGTTCTATCTTGGAGCAAAGAAAAAATCATTCTTAAAATGTATGATTTGTTCATCGTAAGTTGCAAGCGACAGGATGTCAATAAAATGAGCCGAGTGCTTGTTGAACTTATGGGTGCTTTGAATTTTGAATATGAAGAAACAGCAACACGGCTTTATCGCCTTTATGAATATTGCCAACGTTGCATCTTCCAAAAAAAATATGATGAAGCTTTATATATAATTACTGAATTACGCAACGCTTGGGCTAAAGCCTTTAATCTTGAATAAGCAAGGAGGCAAGGGCTATGGCAATAGATAGATTCGGAATTTCGAGTAGCGACAAATCTTATAGTGAATTGCTTGTTGAATCTTATAAGCGTTCTCAAGCAACTCGTACCGAGGGACTTCGCAGTCAAAAAAGTGACCTCGAAAAACGGCAAAAGTTTTTCAACGAGCTTAATAGCCGCTTGAATACCCTTATTTCTTATTTAGATAAATTTGGTGAATATAAGAAAACTGGTGAAAATTCAACTTTTACTCCAGTTTCTGGTATTAACGATAAGTTCAAAACACGTTCAGCTACTCTTTCCGAAAAAGATTATTTCTCTGTTAAAGCAGATGGTAATGCCATAGTCGGTTCGAACTCTGTTAAAGTTAATCGGATCGCTACAAATGATGTGCTCGTTTCCAACAGACTTACGCTTTCTAATAATTTTGGCGAAACCGCTGGCGAAAAATCATTCAATCTTATGTTAAACGATAAGACTTATACTGTTACGGTAAATTTTACAGGCGACGAAACTAACGAACAAGCTATGCAAAAAATCGTACAAACTATAAACAGTATTAAGGATGTCAAAATTTCAGCCTCGCTGGTGAAAGATACCGAAACCACTGGACGCATAACTCTTATGTCTAAGGAAACAGGTGCTAATAACAGAATTACTTTTACACAGAATTCCACTACTGAACTTTTAGGCTGGACCACTTCGCTATTTACTGATCCAAGTGCTCGAACAACAATGAGTGGTGGATCGGCTGGGTACAAGGTAGGAGATTCCTCCTTACTAAATGCTAATTTAGAAGTTAACGGTATTGAAATTTCTCGTAATTCAAACGAAATTAACGACGTTTTACCTGGACTTACTTTAAGTTTACTTAAAGCTCAAAAAGATGATGCTCAACCAATTACAATTACCACCGATATTGATGTCAGCGGAGTTGAAAACCTCGTCGATGCATTAGTGAAAGAATACAATGGTATGCTATTCTTCCTCAGCCAAAATAAAGATTTGCAAAGGCAAGATCCTGCAATTTCATCTTTGCTTCAAAGACTTCGTGCAATTGGAACAAGCGAACTTGTCTCTTCAAGCAACCCAGATGTGCCTCGCCGATTGACTGACGTTGGTTTTAAATTAAACAATGATGGCACTCTGGTGCTTCGTGATAAGGATAAATTAAAAGAATTTCTCTCTAAAGAAAATGGTGCTGAAAATATTGCAAATTTGTTTACTTCTGCAACTGGTTTTGTTGCACGCATAAACGATGTTATTTATAATTTGAAGCCAAATGGCGCAAACACTGGGCTAATCCGTTCAAGAACTAATTCAATAACTAAGCAAATATCTAATATAGATAAGCGAATAACAACTATTGAAGCAAATATAGAGCAACAAGCTCAAAGCTTACGCAAAGAATATGAAAGCTATTTGAAAGTATTTTTACAGGCACAGGGGCAATATTCTTTGCTTTCCACAATGTCCACTTCAGCTATGAATAGCGGTTTCAATAGCTTGATTGCTCAACAAGCATCGTTAGGACAATAAATAGAAGAGGTCCAAAATGATTAATGCTATTCAACCAACAACTGCAATTAAAGAAACATCCTTAGATGAATTGCAGTTAGAGACCAAGAAAGAGCGATTTGCTCTCTTGGCAGAGCAGTTCCGAGCTGAGTTTAGCTCGAATAAGGAAGATAATTCTTCCATCGAATCAAAAGCTAATAAAGATAGGCTTGCTGAAAATAAAGCCCCTGAAAAAAACGAGCAAAAAAATAAAGTAAATACTGATTTAAAAAATCTTGGAGAAAAATTAAAGGAACTTATCAAGGAAAATGATGTTTTCCTCGAATTTAAAATTGATAAAGATACTAACAAAATGATTTTACGTATTATCGATAATCAAACTAAAGAAGTAATTCAGCAATTGCCAAGTGAAGTTGCTTTGCAAATTGCTCGCATTATTAGTAATATCGAAGGTCAAGGGCAAATAGCTAATGCAAAAGTATAACGAAATATTACAACAAATCGAGCATGTTTATGAAAAAACTCAAAGCATCTCGTACGCTTTGAAAGATGGAGATTTTGAAATTGAACATTTAGAAAAAATATCTGCTCTTTACGAAGAACGCGAAATCACTATTTTAAAATTAAAAGATTTGCTCGAAAGTGAAATTGGCAAAGAATTTGTTGTCGAATATAAAACATTTTGGGATGAAAAAATAAATTTGATTATAAATTTGGATTCATATAATTTGGAACTACTTAAAGAACGCACAAAAAGCACTGGCGAGAAATTAAAACAATTGCAAAAACAAAAAAATGTTCTGATTTATTCAAAATAAGTAGGTGATGATATGGATATCAGCTCAATAAAACCACAAGGAGTGTCGGGACCAAAAGATAATGAACGTGTTACTGACAAAAAAGATAAATCAAAAGCTACTTCGAGCAAATCAAAAGTTAGTAGCCGTGGAGATACATTATCAATTTCGTCCGAAGCTCAACAGCTATCAAGGATATTCTCGCGAATTTCATCAGGTTACTATAACTCACCAGAAGTATTGCGCGAAACTGCTCAAAGAATTCTTAACGAATTGGATAACCAAAAAGGTTAATTTGCAGCCATTTTGAATAATTTAATTTATTTAAACCTATTTTTATTATTGAGAATTGATAAAAAAATCGTCTCGTAAAGAATTGAGACGACTTTTTTATTTATTTAATCCTATTTAATTTACTTTTTATTAGTGTCTTTTGACGAAATGTCCTTCTTTAAAAGTGATGGTTTTGAAGGAATGGGTATTAATGCTTTACGGCTAAGGCGATATTTGCCATCTGGTGAAATTTCAATAAGTTTTACATCAAATTTATCCCCAACCTTCACAAAATCTTTAAGATTTGTTACACGCTCGTGAGCAATTTGTGAAATATGAAGCAATCCTTGCGTTTTTGGTAAGAACTCAACAATTGCGCCCAAACCTTCACGTACTTCTTTTACAGTGCCGCGATAAATTTCACCTTCGACCGGTTTTTGCACAAGTGCCTGAATCATCTTAGTTGCTTCTTCAGCAGATGTGCTATTTGTAGCTGCAATAAGGACTGTTCCGTCTTCTTCAATATTTATTTCGGTATTAGTTTCACGGCAAATCGATCGAATTACTTCACCACCAGGTCCGATTACAGCCCCAATCATATCAGTTGGTATCTTGATTGCAGTAAATCTCGGTGCATAAGGTGATAAGTCTGTACGTGGTTGATCTATTGTTCTGTTCATTATTTCAAGAATATGTAATCTTCCTTTCTTAGCTTGTTCAAGTGCTTGACGCATAATCTCAACAGACAAACCTTCAATTTTTATATCCATCTGACAAGCTGTTATTCCATCAACTGTACCTGCTACTTTGAAATCCATATCACCAAGAAAATCTTCATCTCCAAGTATATCGCTAAGTACCGCTACTTTGTCTTCTTCTTTAATCAATCCCATTGCAATTCCTGCAACAGGCTTCTTCATTGGAACTCCAGCATCAAATAGTGCAAGCGAACCAGCGCATACTGTTGCCATTGATGATGAGCCGTTTGATTCAAGTATGTCTGATACGACACGAATGGTATATGGGAACTCTTCTTGTGGCGGAAGCATTTCCTTCAGTGCTCGCCAGGCAAGATGCCCATGCCCGATCTCACGGCGGCTGGTTGTCAGACGCCCAACCTCGCCTGTGCTAAATGGTGGGAAATTGTAATGTAACATAAAACGTTCAGTGCGAACAGGCTCTAATCCTTCGATCAATTGCTCATCTCGATTTGTACCAAGTGTAACTGTTGATAAACTTTGTGTTTCGCCACGAGTAAAAAGTGAAGATCCATGCGTGCGAGGAAGTAAACCTACCTCGCAAGCAATTGGACGGATGTCCACCGTTGAGCGTCCATCTAATCGACGATTTTCCTCGACGATCATTCGACGCATCAGTTTCTTCTCGAGATCACCTACTATATCGCTTGTGTAGCGTTCAATCTTTTCTTTGAGTTCTTCGTTTTCTCCAAACCTTTCAGTTGCTATTAGTAATGCCTTTTCAAAAATTTCGTGGCGCTTTTGACGGCGCTCTGATTTTGAGCTTTGGCTGTGAACATATATGTTAATTTCTTCGTATAGTGATTCTTTTATTGTATCGATAAGCTCTGAGGGGATTTCTTCTATAGTATATTCGCGTTTTTGAATTTCAAGTTGAGAGGCAAGTTCGATCTGCAAATTATTTAATTCTTTGATTTTTTCGTGAGCAAATTGCAACGCTGAAATAAAATCATCTTCGGAAATTTCCTTTGCTTCGCCTTCGACCATTGTGATTGCTTGGCTTGTCCCTGCGACAGTTATATCCATATCGCTTCGTTCAAGCTGTTCGAGCGATGGATTTACTATAAATTCTCCATCTATCCTGCCAACGCGAACCTCAGAAATTGGACCGTGAAAAGGTATGTCCGAGATTAGCAAAGCAGCTGATGCTCCAACTGCTGCAAGTGTATCTGGATTGACATCCGGCTCGGCACTAAATACAGTTGCAATAATTTGTGTTTCAAAATGCCAAGTTTTTGGTATCATTGGTCTAATTGGACGGTCAATAAGGCGTGCAGAGAGAACTTCTTTGTCTGTGGGTCTGCCTTCACGTTTTAAGAAACCACCGGGAATTTTCCCAACGGCTGAAATTTTTTCACGATATTCTACTTGAAGTGGAAGAAAATCAATATCTTTTAACTCATTTTCCGAAGCGACGGCAGTAACAAGCACCATTGTATCACCGCAACGCACCATTACGGCACCGTTTGCGAATTTTGCAAAGCGCCCTGTTTCTAAGGAATACTCTCTGCCGTCAAAATTTATTTTTGCTAATTTGATAGACATATTTTTTCCATTAATGTTTAAATAAAAAACGGCGACCCATTCGCCGTTTTGTTTACTTACGTAATGATAATGCTGAAATAATCTGGCGGTACCTATTGATATCGTTATTCATTAAGTAGTTCAACAATTTACGACGCTTGGAAACCAACTTAATTAAACCACGGCGAGTGTGATTGTCCTTTTTGTGCATTTCCAAATGCTTTGTTAAATCTGCTATGCGTGCCGATAAGATTGCAATTTGAACTTCTGGCTTGCCTGTATCATTCGGATTATCACCAAATTTTGCAACGAAATCCGCCTTTTGTTCTTTTGTAATCATTCCAATTGCTCCAAATATATTTAATTTTTTACTTTTAAACGAATTACAAATATAAAAAAAAATATTTTTTTAACATAAAAATATTTTGATTGCAATTCATTATGTTAGTTCTCATTAGGTTTTATTTCTGGCAATACAACTGTAACTATAGTTCCTTCATTAATATTGCTTTCAACCTTTATTTTACCTTGATACAAATCAATGAATTTTTTAACTATTGATAGACCTAATCCAGTGCCTTGAACTACTCCGACATTAGTTGCACGGTAGAATGGTTCAAAAATATATCGTATTTGATCTTTTGGAATACCGATACCTTGATCTTTTATCACAAAAATCAAATTTCCGTTATCTTTTTTATGCGATAAAACAATTTCTGAGTTTATAGGTGAATATTTAATTGCGTTGTTTATAAGGTTTGAGAGTATTTGCTGCAAAATTGCAGGATCGATGTATGATTGTTGCTTTACGTCGTCTTCAGTTACAAAAATAATGTTATGGTTGCTTTTATCAATTAAACGATATTCATCAACAAAACTACGGCAGAAATCGTATATATTAGTAAGTATTGGCTTAATTTCGCTTTGTTCTATTTCGCCTTTTGAAATAGTAAGCACTTGGTCGAGAAGACCTGTCATACTTTTAACTGAATCTTGTATTCGTGTTAAAAATTTGGATGCTTCATTTAAATTGTCGGCTTTAATAAACGTGTCCACAAGATAAGTAGCCGTCATAATTGTAGTAAGTGGTGTGCGATATTCATGCGAAACTGTCGAAATAAAACGTGTTTTAAGCATGTTGAGCTCTTTCTCCTGTTCAATCGCACGTTGCAACTCGGTAATATCAACTCCACTACCAATAAAACCATGGAAAACTTCATTATTCACCATTCGTGGAATTGCTGTTAGCAAAACATAACGATAGTTTCCTTCATGACTTACAAGACGAACGGTAATCTCGAATTTTTGTTTGTTTTGAACAGCTTCATTGTACTTAGTAATAAATTCGGATAAATCTTCTTCGTGGATAAACTCATTCCAGTAATCACTAAAACCTGTAACAATTTCCTTTCCTGTAAAATCGATCCATGTTTTATTCACGTAGCTTATACGTCCAGAATAATCAGTCATCCAGATTAGCACCGGAGCAGAATCTGCCATCAAACGGAAACGTTGCTCGCTTTCGCGTATTTCGTTTTCTATACGTATTCGTTCCTCGACTTGTGCTAAAAGCTCTTCGTTTGCGTGGCGTAATTGAAGCGTTCTTTGTTCGACACGCTCTTCAAGCAATTCATTTGCTTTGATAAGTTCCTCTTGATAACGTTTCTGAGCAATAGCCATCGCAATTTGGTTTGAAACGAAGCTCAATATATTTTTGTGCTCGTTTGTGTAACGAACACCTTCAGTGTACGTTTGAACAACGATTGCACCAATTGTTTCGTTGTTCACTTTCAACGGAACACCAAGCCAATCTATTGAAGGTGCTCCAATACTTTCGACTTTACCTTGTTCAATAAGTGCATAAAATTCATCTGGATCAACAAGCCAAGCCTCTCCTGTATCAACAACAAGTTCGGTAAGCCCTTTGCCTCGTTTTCGTGGTGGTGGTGGTGGGTCGTATTCGTCAACAAAATATGGATACTCGAATATATCACTTTTCTTGTCATAAAGAGCTATGTAGAGATTCTGTGATGGCATTAAATCTGAAATAATGCTGTGTATTTGCTTGCAAAGAGATAAAAAGTCGGGTGTGCTAATAGCAGCATCAGAAATTTTAAACAATGCTTCACGGTATTTTTCTTCCTTGATTTTCTCAGTAATATCTCGTGTTATTGCAAGTATGCACTGCTCGCCCTTGATTTCAACAAGTCTTGCAGAGACAGTTGCAAACAAAGCACTCCCGTCTTTACGCTGTAATTCAACTTCATTTAAAAATGCTTCGCCTTTTTCTTTCAGCTGTTCCACCATCCTTTTTCTGTCTTCGATATTTTTCCAAATTTTTGCAGTAGTATAATCTGGATTATATAAAACTTCTGAAATATCATCAACTCTGAACATTTTTAATGCATTATCGTTTATATCTATTATCAATCCATCATTTACACGTGTTATTGTTATACCATCAGGCGAAAGCTTGAAAATTTTGTGGAACCTTTCTTCCGATTCGCGTAATTTACGAAGCGTTGCATTTCGCTCGGTATTATCTATTACTACAGAAAAGATTACGTTTTTATCTTTTAGATATATTTTTGATGCAGAAACATTTACCTCTCTTTTTTCGCCATTTTTTTTGTAGTGAGCTAAATCATAAGAATAAGTTTTATTTTTATTCAATGTTTCGATTAATTGTCGCACATTACTTTCTGTAAGTTTGTTTATATCGGTAATTTTGAGTTTAATAAATTCATTTTTGGAGTAGCCATAGAAAGTCTCAGCAGCTTGATTTACATCTAAGATTCTCAGTGTTTCGGGATCTAAAATATACATCGGGAGCTGAGTTGATTCGAAAATACTACGGAAAAGCTCTTCTGATCGTTGAATTTGTTCGAGAAGTTTTTCGCTTTCTGTGATATCACGCATAATTGCAAATACGTATTCTTCTTTGTCGAATTCGAAATGAAAAATGTTGCCTTCAACAATTATCAAACTACCATCTTTTTTTCTTTGAATAGTACGGTAGTGATTAAATTTCCCTTCTTTTATTAGTTGCCAGTAATATGACCATTTATCAATTTTGAAAGAGCTATCTATGTCTTTTATTCCCATTTTTAATAGCTCTTGGCGTGTGTATCCAAGAGCTATGCAAGCCGCATCATTAACATAAATGTAATTGGAATTTTTATCTATACCGAAGATTGAATCAATTGAATGATCTATAACAAATTGAGCCATTTGATGTTGTTGTTGTAATTTAAGTTTTTCATTATATTCCCTTTCGAGTTCTTTGGATTTTTGTCTTATTTGATATTTTAAAGTATAATTCCAGAGCAAAAACAAAGCTATGAGAATTAAAACAAGGATTGTGAATGGAAACCAATATTTTTGAATGAAACTATCCTTCACATATAATTCATCTAAATCACCGAACCATTTTTTATAGATTTGCAAGTATTTACCGTTTCTATGGAGCAAGTCCAATCCTTCATTGATTTTTTGAATAAGCTCTGTGTTTTCTTTATGAGTTGCAAATGTGTATTTATTACTAAATACAATTATATCAGTAGAAACCAACTTGTCTGTATGATTTTTCATATTTGCATAATAAGCCATATATTTTGGTAAAACAGCATATTCATATCCTTCTTTAAGTATTAAATCTATGGCTTGCATTGGATGATCAACTGTTATAATTTCGGCGCTTGGTGCTATTTTTCTAAAAAGTTCTTGAATTAATGGACTTATTTCAACTAAAACTTTTTTGCCTGCAAGATCTTTTGCAGTATGAATAGGTTGAGCATCTTTGCTGTAAAAAACAGTTTCTGTTACATTTATAACAGAATTTGAGAGATTATATTGATTTGCTCTTTCCTCAGAATAATAAAAACAAATAATATCAAAATTTTTTTGGTTAAATTGATTGAGTGCTTCGCCCCAGGGCATTGATTTTGCATCAACTTTGAACCCAACTTCTTTTGATATTTCATTAAGTATGTCAACTAAAAAGCCTGTTGAAGTATCAGATTTGGCAAATTCATAAGGAAAATATCCATAATCAAAAACGGCTTTATATATTTTTTCGCTTTTTGTCTCTGTTAATATTAAAAAAAACAAAACTATTAGTAAAACCTGTTTCAATAGAATATACGATTATTGTTGAACAAATCAAGATATTTGATAGAAATTAAATAAAAGTTTATTAAAAACAAAATAGTTTTGTATAAATTAATTGTTAGTTAAAATAAATTAATAGATTTTTTACCGATATTTAAAAATAGTTCAAAATTAATGAATTTATTAACTTTAAAAATAGCATTATTCTTAATACGTTATAATTTCATACATTATGGAAAAATTAATAAATTTAAGAGTTTACTTGTTTTTCAGTAATTATACTTAATTTAATCTTCAAATTCATTCGTTATATTTGTAAATGGTGAAAAAGGAATAAACACAAGGAGTTAGGTATGTCTAAGTTTTATAAAAAATTATTTTCATATTTTGTGGTATTACTTTTGCTCTCTACTTTTGCATTAGCACAACCACAAAATGTTGGTATAGGCACCACAAATCCGCATAGCTCAGCTTTGCTGGATTTAGATGTATCTGCTCCTTCTTTTACAACAAAGCTTGGCTTCCTTGTGCCGAGAATGACTTTAGCTCAACGCACAGCAATACCATCTCCTGCTACAGGATTGTTGGTATATCAAACCGACGCAGTAGCTGGTTTTTACTATTACACTGGTTCGGGTTGGGTGCGTATAGTGGATGCAGGCACAGATAACCTTTTCCTCTTACTTTCAGGCGGTACAATGAGCGGTAATATCAATATGAATAACAATATAATTACAAATATAGGTAATGCAGGCACAAATTTTTTAAGCAATGGCGGACTCACTTTGGCAAATACTTTGACTGTTTCGAGCGGTGGCATTACTGTTTCTAATGGCGGAATTAATATTACTGGAAATAGTACAATAAATGGCACATTGACTGGGCTTACCGGGCTGACATCTTCAGGTGTAGTTGCTTTTACATCGCTTGCACCATTCAGTGTTGTAAAAACTGCTGCTGGTGGTCAGTTGACAACAGGTAATGTGAGTCTAACGACTGACGTTACAGGCACACTCTCTGTTGCTCGTGGTGGAACAGGCTTGGGCACTGCCCCAACGAACGGTCAATTGCTTATAGGCAATGGCACAGGCTACACATTGAATACATTAACAGCTGGCTCGAACATTAATATAAATAATGCAGCTGGTTCGATTACGATTTCAGCTACAGGGTTCGAAGAACCATTGAGCTTTAATGCTCCACTTTCTCGTACTGGCAATAGCGTTAGTATTGCCTCTAACTCAGCAACTTCTGCTGGTGTTGTTGCAGCTGGAGGTGGCAATCCAAATAAGGTTTGGAAAACTGACGCAAATGGTGTCCCCGATTGGCGTGATGAATCAAGTTCGGGGCTTACCGCTGGCACTGGTATCGACATCACTAATGGTATAATCAGCAATACAGCACCTGATCAAGTTATTACCTTAACACCAAGTGGTGTGTTGAGCATTACAGGAACTTATCCCAATTTTAATTTATCCACACCAAACTTTGGTACAACTTCTGGTACTATTGCCGAGGGCAATCATACACATTCATTAAGTTCTCTTACTGCAAATAATTGGCAAATGTTCTATTCAAACGGTTCTGGACAAATTACCGGATTCGGACTTGGAACTAACGGGCAGTTTTTGCAATCAACTGGTGCAAATTCAGCTCCGCAATGGGCTTCTATATTGCTTTTACCTAATGGCAGCAACCACCAAACTTTGCGATTTTCTGGTGGCAACTGGGTAACATCTGATTTTATGCATAATCACGGCAATGGCGTCATTTTTGGTAATTTTGCAACAAGTATTAATAATCCTGGGGCAGTAATTCACCAAGATATGGGCACAAATCAAAATAATTTTCATAAATTTACAGGTGGTACTCTCACTGGCATTGGTACTAATGATGGTTTTGATATTGGTATTGAAGTTAATGGCAATGCTGTAATCAAGCAATGGGAAGACTTGAACATTCAATTTTATACTAACAATGTCGAACGTTTCAGAATTCATAAAACTGGGCATATTGGTATGGGGAAATCAAGCGTTGCGTATTCTCACGATAGTTTGGATGTGCAAATAAATGGCGATTTACGAGTAACAGGTGATCTAATCGTCGATGGTAATATAGATCCAATCGCACTAATTTTTCAGCCAAGAAATTCTCCTCCTGGAACGCTTTATGAAGGTATGATGTACTATGATAACAACTCAAAGAATATTAGAGTACGTTCAAATAATAAATGGTTAGATTTGGCAAGTACCAATGATTCAACATCCCACATTATATCTCGGAAAATAACAACCGATACAGTTGCAACTGACGGTATAACAGCAAATAAGCTGACTTCCGACAGCGTTTCGGCAAGCAATCTTGCCGTTGGAAAATCAAATGCATCAGTTTCAGCTGAAATAAATGGTGCGATTGCACTAAACCCAGACCCTCAGATAGCTACTTCAAGCCCAATAAATGTGGGCAATCGTTCTTATATAAAAATCAACTTTGGTGGTACTTTCCAAATTACTAATGGAGTTGCAGTTGGACAAATATTAATTTTGCATAAAGTAGGTGGTGGAAATTCCACTCTTCCAAATGCAGGGAATTGCAAATTAGGTGGCGGATTAAATTGGCTATGTACGATTAATGATACAATTACTCTTATTTGGGATGGTCAATTCTGGGTTGAATTAACTAGAAACCGACATTAATAAAAACAGACTTATTTATCAAATATGATTGTAAAAAATAAAATAAAATCTAAGAAAAAAATGGGAAGTAGAATGTATAATTTTATTATACTTTTCTTTCTATTGCCTTTTGTTGCACACTCACAATTACATATAAATAATGGTGCTGTTTTATATTTAAACGGTGGCGCTGTTGTCTCATCGCGTGGCGGTATTAGCATCGCTTCTGGAGGAACACTTTCTCATAATAATTCGCAAACAAGTAATTTATGGGTTTCAAGAAAATTTAATAATTTAGGCTCATACGAACAAAATGGTTTCGGCATTCTGCGATTTTATGGTATTTCACAAGACACGATAACAGGTAGCAGTAGTCAAACTTTTGAACGTATCTGGGTGCAAAAAACTGGTTCTGTTGGTATGGTAAGTGTTTCCCAAAATGTTCAAAATATAACCATAACAAATTCATTGAGATTGATTTCCAATAATATATTTAACATTTTTAGATCAAACTTAGTGATTGAAGAAAATGCTCGTATATATCCTGATTCTATTTCAACATACACCAGTGATCCCATAACCGATCCTTTTAACCCACAAAAATTCGTAATGACAAGTGGCGAGAAGCTTTTAGGTGGAAAAATCATTAAAAAATTGCCTATAATAAATCCTTTAACAAGCGATTTAAACGTTCGTTTTCCAATAGGTACACCACTTGATACTGCTAACCCTGTTGTTAGAAATTATTCTCCTATTGTATATGCTTTTTTTGCCAATGAGATGACCACCTCAGCCAATGCAATGCTGGAGGTAAGATGTATCGCTGCAGAGCATCCAAAAGTTGAAGTGCAAGGTGTGTCTCTTCGTAAATATTGGCAGACTGATTTTGCTAATGTATTTGTGCAACCCGGTGGCTATAGCTTACGTTTCGGCTACAATGATAATGAAGTACAAGGAGCAGAAGATCAGTATTTCCTTACGTTATTTTATCGACCGTATGACGGACCTAATGGAACATTCTACATAAATCCCGGCGCTGGTTACGGTATTGAACCAGTGAATAATAGATTTTATATTGATGAAATTAATAAAAAAGACACACTCAGTGGAGCTTACCTACTTATGGACGGCGAATGGACAGCTGGTCAAGAGGAAGCTGTTAGCACGTTTTTCTATAGCCGTACAAATGGCGACTGGTATGATCCAAATACTTGGTCTAAGCAAGGATACAACGGAGCTCCTTCAACAACTTATCCTTCTACAATAAATGATAAAGTGTTTATTGGTAACGGGCGAAATGTTACGGTTTCTTCAACAACTCCTTTTGTAAAAACCGTTTTAGTTCAATCAACTGGTCAGCTTACTTTCTCCGTTCATAATGCTTTTGTTCAAGGTGATTCGCTTTTTGTTGAAGATGGTGGGAAGTTAAATATATCCAGCCCTGATGGGATCACTCAATTCTCATCTGCTGGAAATGTGCGCGCTCAAAATAGGAGCTACTCTCAGAATGGAATTTACGAATATATTGGTAACTTAAATCAGGTTACTGGCGATGGGCTACCCGATATTGTTCGTTCATTAATTATCAACAAAACAAATCCAACAGATACTGTTTCGCTTACAAAATCGGTTCTAATTAAAGATTCTCTTGTTATAAACGAAGGTACATTGCATTTATTCAAAAATGGGAACTTTACTGCTAATGGCGAGACAGCAGACACCACTAACCGCCGCATAATTATGCGTGGCGGCTATCTTGTTATGCAAACTTACCCTGTAAAATACAAAAATGGTTTATTTAATGCTGGTACCTTAGTTTTCGATGGAGTCGGCTCATTTCGTTTGCCAAGTAGTGAAAGCCCATCTCCCGGCGAACCATCAGTTACACAGTATAACAACATAATTATTAGAGGTTCAAGAGTTGCCAATACATATATTACACTTGATCCAACAGGTGAAATTCGTATTGGAGGCAATCTCGATATATCTGCACTATCATTTGATCCTACACCAATCGCCGATAGATTCATTGTAACAGGCTCTACGGTTGTTTTCAATGGAAATGGCAACCAAAATATTAACACTGGTTATCCAACTCCAAGAGATATTGTCTATAGATTGAAGTTCCACAATCTTAATATAGAAGGGAGCGGAGATAAAATTGTTCAGCCACCCAATGATGCAAATCCAAATAACAATTTCTTGCTTGTACGAAATAATGTAAATCTTAAATCTGCTCGATTAGTCGCGAACAATCAACACATCAAAGTTTTGCATTCGTGGTTTACTCAACCTGGTGCCCAATTTGATGCAGGATCTGGTCTTGTAACATTTGAGGCTGACGGTAAAGTTACAAGTATTCAATCAAACGGCATAGTTTTCAATAGTGTTAGAATTATGGGAACAGCAATTAACGGTGTTGTTAATTATCTTGATAGTATGACAATTGCTGGAAATTTGGAAATAAATCCTGCTACATTTAGAGATCTAAATAGCACTGCACTATCAGTTCGTGGTAACTTCATAAATCTTGGAACTTTTGCACCGCAAAATGGCAAAGTTTACTTTAATGGCATTGGTAATCAAACACTTACTAATAATGGGAAAGGTACTTTTTACGATCTCATCGTAGAGAAAAACTCTGGTAATTTACTACTCGAAGGCGATTCGCTTATAAAAGTAACAAATAATCTAACACTTGTCAGAGGAAATATCTCTGGACGCTCCTCCGTCAGTGTTCCTAATAAACCAATTGTTGTAGATGGTTCAATTATTAGACCGGGTGCGAACCCAGGACATATTGATGGGCGTTTGCGACTTCCTTTCGGCGAGAATTCAGTTTCAAAACTGTTCCCAATTGGTTTAGGCAATCAATATGCACCACTAAACTTATCAATAAACGGTTGGGGTGGTGCCGCTGGTTACTTGGATGCTTATGTCCTACTCGATACAACCGCTCCAAATATAACTCGCTCGATAATTGAAGCTCAATTGCCGAACGGTCCTGAACTCGACAGCACTCGCAACGTTCGCAAAGTTTGGGTTATCAACGCTGATACAAGCACAAGTTCGCGTTTTCAGCTTGCTTCAACTCGTACCTATAACGCTGAGTTCTTCTTTACTCCTCAGGATACACTTGGACGTGGCAACCCTCTAAACTTTGAAGTCTATCATCGCGATACTACTATAAACACTGGTCGTTGGAAACGTGCAGACGTTGGTCAGCGCAATCCGCTTTCAACTGTTATGATAAATAATAGTGATTTAGATAATAACACTGGGCATTATTTCATAATTGGTGAACCTAAAGTATTTACTTTTTATTCCATTGCCAACGGTAATTGGAATTCGCCGAGCACTTGGTCCACAGCAAGTTACACAAGTATTGAAACCGCAACTCGAGCACCCGAAAGCAGGGATAATATACGCATTGGGAATGGGAAGACGGTAGTTCTAAACGTCAATCATTCAGTTGATGCCAATCGAACTGTCCGTGTTGAAACAGGAGGGGCTGGCTTTCCCGGTGGGCATTTGGAATTTGCAAACGGAAGTGTTCTACTCACTGGTGCAGGAACATTCCTACTCGATAGCGGTGGTGCAATAACTATCAGACATACTGAGGGAATCACGACTTCTGGGAATACGGGATGTATTCGTACTGCAACGCGTCAGTATAATTTCAACAATCATAATAGCGGTCATTTTATCTATGCTGGTACAGGTGCTCAATCTACAGGAAATGGAATGCCTTTGACAATGCAAACTTTCAGAGTTGATAAACCATCAGGTACTTTAACGATTACAGGAACTACCCCTGTTATATTATACATAAAGGATAGTCTTTATCTTCAGCAGGGTACAACTAATTTATCAAACGCAATAACAAAAATAGGTGGAAATTTCGTTATTGATAATGGGGCAACGTTTATACCGGGAACTGCTAGAGTTAGCAACATTGGGAATGAAGATCAGAACAATGCTGTTGATACAACACAAATTGAAGCTGTTGTAGTATTTAATGGACCAGGAACACAATATATTAGAGGAACATTTACAGATAACCCCTTACCTTTAGTATTTAACCGAATTAGTATTAGTAAGCCTTCTGGTTCAGTTGTTTCTCAATTTAACATACAAGTTGCACAATTTTGGCTTAAAAAGAATAATAGAGCAAGTTTTAATGTAGCAAACTTCAACAGGTGGTTATTAGTATATACTACAAGTGGGGCGTATAACTTTTTGAGATATAATTGGGGAAATGAACGATTAGATGATCCTTCTTTTGGATGGATAATAGGAAGGCTCATAAGATTTATAGCTGTCAATGAAGGTTTTAGGATTTATCCGATTGGTACTCAAACAAAATTTGCACCTGTTACTATAGCTCGAAATATGGGAGGTTCAGGGGCAGGACAACAAGCAGGTTTGTTAGAAATCGCCGCAATCGATGGGAACCATCCACAATTTAATCCTAGTAATATTAATCCCAATACTAATATACAAAGATATTACGAAGTTACTATTCCGGTTGGGATGCCACCTGGATATCCACAATATGTTCAAGGCGACAGGAATCTTAGATTAGAATTAATTTTTACTCAAGATGAGCCTCGGGGTGGTGCTAATCCTTTGAATTACAGATCTTATAGACTTTTAACTAATGGGACTTGGACTCGTACAGCTAATATTTCAACAACAAATATATCAACAACAAGATTGTATGCTTTTGCTAATAATCCTCCTTTACCAGGCAATCAAATTTTTAACGTTACTTCTCAGTTTTCAACTGCATCAGCTATTGTTCTTATGATAGGCGAAGACCCGCCAACAATACCTGAGCGTATATTTTATTCTCGTAATTCAGGTAATTGGAATGATCCGAACACGTGGTCCTATTCCACTACATTATATGAAGACACTGAAGTAGGTTATGCTCTTACAACCAATAGTGTAAATGATTATCCAAGATTTAATAATGCTTCATATAGAGATTACGCAATTATTGGTGATGGAGATTCCGTCTATTTTAATTTATCTAATGTTGATTTGCGCTATGTCTTAGTTGAAAAGTCAGCTAACGGAGTCGGGAAATTGGTATTACCTGGCGAAAATTACATTCGCACAGACCAATTTGTTTTAAAAAATGGTGGTAAATTATTCATTGGCTCTGTTAATGGTATCGTTCAAAATTCAACGACTACGGGAAATATCCGCCAGCTTACTACAAATTCAATTATTAATTTTGATTGGAATAACTTGGGAATAAACAACTTTGCCTATATTGGTACTGCCTCGGATGCCGTTCAAGAGACAGGTTCAGGTTTGCCAACAACTGTTGGTTCGCTTGAGTTCAATTATAATAGGTCAGCAGCTGATAGGTATGTCAATTTAACAAATAATAGCACATTAACTATCAGAGATAGCATTGTTTTCAGAAATGGACGTTTCCGTAATCGTGATGGGAGTAGAGAAATCATTTTGAGAGGCGATATCGTAAATTATTCTAACGATGTTGGTTTTCATAATGGGACCAACCCATCCAATAGACGTTTGAACTTTTCTGATACACTTACTCAAAGAATTCGGGGCACTGCTTCTTTAACAATTTTCCCACAAACCGTAAGAATTAACAAACAAAATAACGGAATAATTGCAGAACATAATATCCAGTTTAATGATTCTGTTCAGTTTGTTTCTAATACTATATTTACTCTTAACGATAATACAATTACAACATTTGGCACTAATTGTATAATTGATAGTTTAAATAATTTTAATTCTAATCGGCTTTTTAAAGTTAGCAGTGGCAATAATACGGCACGCTTAAGAAAAATTTATCCTATTAATCCAAATGGCACTTATACCTTTACATTCCCTGTTGGTGAGGATTCGCTCGGGTTGCGTCCAATAAGGTATAGCGAAGCAAGAGTTACCCTTACAAATCAAAATTTTCAATCTAACAATTATCTTGAACTCACTTTGAGAAGTCTTTATCCGCATCCTAATGCTCCTTCGGCAAATCCTAATATGTTGCGTAAGTATTGGAGTATTTCGACAAGTAATATTTCAACTGGTGCAAACTCAACCTCTTCACTAAGATTCAAATATAATGATGCTGAACGTGTTGGTAACATCTTGCAATATAGACCTCTGCTATATCGCCGCTCTAATGTTGAACCAAACGATCCAGGTTGGGGTTTCGCTATATTCAACGCAACTAATTTGCAAATAGATACTACAAATAAGTTTATCATTATTGATAATGCACGTACTCTACCAAATCATGATTGGACCGCTGGCGAGCCATCTTCGTTTGAACGCAGCAGAACATATTGGAGCAGGGCTTATGGTGCTTGGAGCAATCCAGAGACTTGGACAAACTTCTTCAACAACGGCAATCCCCACTCAAGTAATGTAGTTGCTCTAAATACACCTGGATTTTTCCCCGGTGATACTGTGATAATTGGCTCTAATCATATGGTTACTTTCGGTAGCACGCCTCGATACCCCATTGATAGTTTGGCTGTAGGTCTTACAGGTTCACCAAATTCTGTTTATTTGCAGTTCGACAACTTTATGAATAAATCTCTAAGAGTTAGAAATACTCTTCACATAGGTCCAGCTGGCAGACTTCAAAAACCAAGTGGTCCGTTTGTTCGTAGTTTAGATACATTATATATAGAAGGTGTGTTTATAAATAATGCACCAAGCCCAGGCGGAGTTTACCTAAGAACTAACGATACGATAAACGTAGAACTTCATTTTGTTGGAAGTAAGCACTCATTTATACAAGGCGAAGGAAATTATGGATCGATAGCTAGTGTTCGTGTTGTTAAAGCGGATTCGGTTTATAATCTGCATAACGAATCGCAATCATTTTCCAATGCATTTACAAATGCAGTTTTAAATATACCAGCAGTTGATTTTAAGCTCGATGCTGGTATGTATTATCACAATAACGCCGCTAATATTACACTTTCTACCGATGGCGATGGTGATGTGTTCCTTGGCGATCTTGTAGGTCTTGTGGTGCAAAATGGAACAGTTACTTTCAGCGATGGTTTGATTTGTGGGCAAAATGCATCAGTTTGGTTAATGAATGGTACTATGAATGTCGGTAACCAAAAGGATGAACATTTCCAATATGAAAGTGTTACAATAATAGATTTTAGTGGTAGCAGCAAGCTAAATATAGCAGGTGCATTGCGAAGACGCTTCCTTACCTCGGCTGTTGATTTTCGGTTGCGTGATAGTGCAGAAATTACAGTTATGATAAAAGGTGCAACAACTAATTCGTCAGCCCGTCGTGCTGCGTTCGATTTCGGTGAAGCGAACTCCAAGTTCTCGATGACGGGCGGTCGCCTCCTTGTGATGAGAACAATGGACACTAGTGCCCTCGGAGAGAAGGACCCGGATTATTTTGTAAATACAACGGTTAACACTGTTACTGGTGGAACTGTTCAAATAGGGCACCCAGATTCGCTAATTACCAGTGCTGTAAACTTTGATATAATTTCATCTGTCCCATTTTGGAATCTTGATGTTGCTAATACTTATGGCAAAGAATTGTTGCTTGGAAGCCCTATTATTACAATTAGAAATGATCTTACAATTCGAGATAGTGCAAAATTTAATTTAAATGGCAATACAGTAAACTTAGGAGGCGATCTTACAATTAATGGGCGCTTCTTTACTGGCAACACTGGTCCTCGCCGTTTTGCTTTTAATGGTAATAGCTTATCTAATCCCTCAACTAAACAAAATCAAATTGTTAAAATAAAACGTAACGATAATAACCCATTTTTTGACTTAGCAATTAGCAAACCTAATGGCGGAACAGTCGAATTATCAAACGATGCAAATTATCCAAATTCAAACTTAATAATACGTAATACACTGGAGTTTTCTATTGGTAACAGTGCAATAATCAATACCAACTCAAGATATGTTCAAGTTGGTACAACTGCTGCAGATCTTGCATCAATTCAACGTTTTGGTAGTGGACATGTAAACGGTGAACTTCGCCGATGGATTAACAACGGACCACAAAATGTTACCTTTACTGTTGGTACTTCAACGGATTACACGCCCGCAAGTCTTGCTATATCAGCTGGCACAGGCACAGCTGGCTTGCTTTCGGTTACTGCTTATGGAGTGCCTCATCCAGACATTGCGAATTGCAACCTTCATTTAACTGGGACCGAAATTGATCGCTATTGGAGCATCACACCAGCGGGCAGCACTCCATTTGCTCTTGGCTCTGGAAGAGATTATGCACTTACCACATTCTTCAAAAAAGGTTTACAACCAAGCGGTGATCAAAAAGTTGGAACAAACTTTGGCATCTTCGAACATTTCCGTCGAACACCAGCTTGGAATTCACCTGGCACCTGGTTCACAACTGTCCCTGATGATAGAACTGACTCATCAACAACTACAAAAAATAACACGGAATTCGGGGATTTTATAATAGCTGAAATTGCAGGTATGCGTTTTTATTCGCGTCAGTCCGGTAATTGGAACGATATTAATACTTGGTCTAATGTTGATTATACAGGTCCAGTCGCTTCTCGTTTGCCCAATCAAGAAACCGATAGAGTATTTATAGGTAATGGACGTATTGTTACAGTAAACAATACTAACCCAAGAATCCGTTCTCTTACAATAGAAAAAAACAATGGGCAACCTGGTAAATTGGTACTTCTCGAGGAACGTTATCTTCGTGGATTGTCTTTCGAACTTCGTGATAGTTGCTATATCTCGACCGATCACCCTTATGGTTTTAATTCAATCAATGGATTTTTCCCAAGCGCCGGAGCTGTTAGAACGACAAATGTTCGTTCCTTTGGAAAAGGTATTTTTGAGTATATAGGTACTCAGGATCAAGCTACTGGCGATGGTCCTACCAATCCAAAAACAATCATTGTTAATAATCAGGGTTTGGTTGATAAAACAGTAACATTTTCACCTGCCACATTTACTATTCAAGATACTATTGATGTTGCACTCGGTTATTTATCTTTTGGCAATGCTAATATTAATCTTCAAGGACATTTAATCGCTCGTAATGGCACAAGAGTGTTTGGAGGTAATTCAAATGTTACAATTAATGGCACACAAGATCAATTTATTGTTATGAATGACAGCTCCGGTGTCAATTTTTATAACCTTACAATTAATAAAACATCAGGTAATGTAATTCTGAGTGGGACATCGGATTCAACTGAACTTAAAATACAGAGAAATTTAACTTTTGCAAATACAAATAATGCAATACTTAACTCAAGATCGTCAAATAAGGTAGTTAAATTGCTATTTGATACTACGACAGTTACACGTAATGGACTAGGGCACATAGATGGGATGCTTCGACGTCCGTTTAGTACTGGCTTGGGTTCGTTTATTTATCCTGTTGGTTTTTCAAACATATACTTACCTGTCGAAATTAGTCTTTCAAGCGGTAGTGGTACGCAAGGATTTATTACTGTAATTGCAAATTCTCCACCTGTCAATTTTGCTACACGTATTGACAATGTGAAACGTATAAATTATTGGTGGAATATATTAAAAGATGATAATTTTTCACTTGGAAGCCGTTTATTCAATACAAAATTTAATTTCCCAGCAAGCCAGATGAGCAATTTCCCTGGCAACGATCCATCAAATGCTTATTTAATGAGAAAAGCTTACCCACCACAAATCCCGCTTTGGGATTTGCGTCCATACTCTAAATTGTCTTGGCAACCTGCCACTGCAAGCGTCGAAATAACAAATACATCTGATTATTGGAACGGTTTCGGTAAATTCTATATCGGAGAAATGAAACATTTGACATTCTATAGTAAACAAAGTGGGCTCTGGAGTGATCACAATACCTGGGCATTAGATCCCAACAGAACTTTACCAGCTCCTATTGGCGAGTTCCCCAATCCTAATAGCGAGTTTATTCGCGATTCAGTTGTGATTGGCTGGAACGACACACAGCATAACGTCAGGCTAAACCTTGCAAATACATCTATAAGCGGGCTCACTCTCCTTTATAACGGGCGGTTGGACTTGCATAACAACGGGACTATGCTTTCGAATGTAATACAAGGAAACTCTTCGTTCCGTTTACTTGATAGTTCAACTGTTGCCTTTGGTGGCACTATTAATCCAACTACTTCTGTTTTAAACGGTTTTAATAACTATATCCTTGGCAGTAATTCTAATATTGAATTTTATGGAACTCAAACCATAATCCCAACACCATTTGGACTTACAAATTATCCCGGTAATGTAATTATATCTGGTTCTGGCACAAAATTTGTTGTAAATCCTATTACAATATTGGGTAATTTGCTGATAAATGATACTTCGACCTTACAAGTAAATGAAATAAATGCTTTAACTGTTCGGAAAAATGTTATAAACAATGCTAATATTCAAAATCAGGGAATTATTGAAATAGGCGAATAAAATTAAAAGAATTTGCAAGAAATTATAAATTCAGTATTTATACTGAAATTATACTTGATTATGATATGTATTTTTGTTACAAGTGAAAAAGTAAATAAATATTTAAAATTAACCATATAGGTGAAACAATGGGAAACAAAATGAAAAAATTCGGGACAATTTTTTTAGCAGTTTTTATGTTGGGATTCTTCTCAACAGAACTGCTATCGCAAGGCTTTATTAACAACGGCAATTACAATGCAACTTGTGGTGCCGTGATAAAGCTTAATGCAACAAACGCACAAATCACAGGCTCTGCTAATTTAGGGCAGAGTGCTGCAACAGCTATACCAGGTGTTGTTGAATGGGCTTCAACTTCAGCTAACCAAGTTGTGCAACCATACTACTACCAGAGACTTGTAGTTTCAGGTGGCTCAAAAGTAATGAGCGACGGTATTCGCGTTATCGGTGAAGCTTGCCCAACTCCTCTTACGGGTTATGCTCAACTTTCAACTTATCCTTTCTATTCAACAGCATCATCACTTAACTTCGGAACAGGCACATTTTACTACGCTGCAACAGGTTCCCAAAACATTTATCCTACAACTGATCCATACTATATCTTGAATACTTCAAGCCAAGCAACAGTTGTAGCCGCTACAACTGTAACTGCTTATCAGGTAACAGCAACTGAAGACTTTACTGTTGCTGGTACTTTAAACTTAGGTGCTGGTGCTTCTACATTTAGTAACACATCTGATGTTACAGTTGCTGCTAATGGTACTGTAAACACAGCTGCTGGTAACGTTACATTCAGTGGAACTGTTACAACAGCTGCAAATTCAAACTTTAACGTAACAGGTACTGGTAACGTTACTTTCAATAATACATTAGCATTAAACGGTACACTTACTGCAAATGACGGTGGTGCTGGCAATCTTGGCACTGTAACCTTTGGTGGCGCTACTACTATTGGTTCGACTGGTGTTCTCAATCTTGGCACAGGCAATAATCTTGTTATTTCAAGTAGTATTACTAACTCTGGCGATGGCACAAACTTGCAATTTGCTTGCGGCTCTAATATTACCTATAACGGTGGCGTTCAAACTATTATGCCTACTCTCAATCAAAACGGTAATCGCTATGGCAACTTAATTCTCTCAGGGACTGGACTTAAAACTGGTGGTACCGCAACTTATGGCAATGATATCAACGTCTGCGGTAATTTCTCGCTTGATGGTGGCAATCTTGACATGGCCGTGAACAATGGAACATTCCGTATGGTTACTCCAACTGCAACTGCTACTTACACTGGTATGAATGAAGTAGTTGGTCTATTTAACCGTGTAACTAATACAACTGCACAAGCTTATACATTTAACAACTCAGCAACTGTTATTACTCTTGCTGCTGATAATGATAACCCAAATTCTATTACATTAAATGTTCGTCCTGGTCAAAATCCGTTTGATTATAATTCCACAACTGACGTTCAAAGAAAAATTAACTTAGTATATACTGGTAACGCTGGTGATTTTGCTATGACTGTTCGTGCAGGTTATCGTGAAGACGAAAGAACTAATTGGAACGCTCCATATACACAAGCATCACTTCGTTTCTACGAAACATCAAACGCTCCTGCTCGTGAAAAGGTTGGTACTGGTCAGGTTTATGCAAGAACTGCCGCTACTCCAACTGCTCTCGGTTATGTTGAACTTGCTGGTATTGGAAATACTTCATCAGCTACTCTACCTAATGGCATCGGTCTTTTTGCGAGTGGAAATGACTTAGTTCTTGCTGCCGGTCCTACAACTTTCTACTCAATTGCTGATGGTCGCTGGACTAACCCTGCAACTTGGGATGAAGGCACAGTCCCAACTTCGATCGATAACGTTGAAATTCGTACCCTTGTTTATGCTGGTATTGCTGGTCCATTTGCTGGAACACCAGCAGCAGGTAATACAACATCAGAATTTGATCGCTATACCGCTGTCTCAGGCGATGGTAATGCTCCTGTTGCGAATGTTATTACTATTGCTAATCTACCAAATGCTGCATTCTTGCTTGGTAACGAAGATAATCCAGCAAATTACAAGTTCAAAACTGCATCTACAACTGGTATTACATTCACTAACTTAAATACAAATACTATGCAACCAGCATTCGGTACTGGTATTGCTGCTAAAGGTTCATTTGTTACTAATCCTGGATTTAACGGTGTTTGGATTGTTCCTTACGGACCAAATCCAGCTGTATTACAAACAAATTCAATCCAAAACCAAGGTACATTTAACAACGAAGGTATTATTGAAATTAATCAATAATTTCTGTTAAGTAAATTATTATAATAAGCCCGGCGTATCGAAAAAACAAAATTTATACCTCGAGAAACCGGGCTTTTATAAACTAAAATGAAAAAAATAATAATACATATTGCAATCATTATACTAGCACTTAATAATCTAAGTGGGCAGTATGTATTAGATAACACCGGTGGCAAAATTAACAATAAAGGTGTAATCCGTATAAATAACGGTCAGGTAAATGCTTTGCCGGATACTCTTGGCGGTCGTATCGAATTTTTACAAAAAAGAGCTCAATCACAACAAGTTATCCCAAACATTGTTTATAATCAGCTTGTTCTTAAAAACGATGCTAAGAAAATTGTTGCAGATTACAAAGATGTGAACAATCGAACTAAAAACTTAGTGGTGCTCGACTCGCTCATTATTTCAGATAGTGCTGATTTTACTACTCGATGGCTTGGTCTTTTCCCTGAAGATGTTATTGCACGTTCTACTGTTGTCAATAGAAATGCTCGTTTCGATGGTCCTCGTGATTTGCGATTAAGTAATGATGCTGCTCCTCAAAACATTATTGCAAATGGTGAATTTTCTCGGTTAAATATTGATAATCCCTTTGGTGTAAACGTAGAAAGTGGTGGTTTTGTAATTAGTGAAAAACTTACTCTAACTCGGGGTACACTTCGAAATTCAGTTTCTGCTAACTTTACTATGGCTGATTCAACTGAAATTGAACGATTCTCAGGCAGCAGCCTTGCTATTGAGCCAAACTTCGCTGGTCGTGTGGATGTCCGCTATTCTGGCTCGGGCACTGTTGTTTCCTCTGGGGAACTCCCAAACAACGAAACATCCCTCCAAAAGCTTATTCAAGCAAATGACGGAGATTTGATAATTAACAAAAATGTGGCTGTAAACGATAGTCTTTATGTTGGTGGGCGTATTCTTTTAGAAGATACTTTAACACTTGCAACTACAAAAACAACCGAATTTAATATAAACAACCCAAATGCCGAAATTAGTGGTACTTTGCGTATCAATCGTATTAAAATCGATGGCTCTCGTATGCTTCTTCATAATCCGTTCACTTATGCTATTTTCCCTGACGAAAACGCAGCAAATGGCATAACTGAGCTGATTGTAACTGTACGACCTCAGACATATCCATTCCAACCTATGGGGAATTCAAAGGTAAGGCGCTCGTTTGAAATTCGTGGAAAAGCTTCAAACGGTCAGTTTGTAGATATCGGCACAAATATGATTTTCGGTTATGCTTGGCGTTATCGACCACTTGACTCACTTGATGAACAAATGAATTTACCTCTTGAACAACTCGTGCTTCAAAGTTGGCAATCAGGTAACTGGATTGATATTCAAAGTTCACTCCCCCCACAATGGGATACTACACGTGGCTGGGCATTTAGCTACGCGACTAACATCAATTCGCTTGGATACTTTGCTATTGGCAATACTGGCGGTGGTCTATTGCAAATCGCTGGTAAGCTATTTCTCGAAGGGGCTTATAGATTCGGCTCAATGGCTGATGATCTTCGCCAACGCGGTTATTTGCCTATGCCTCCACCTGATATATATCCTTACAATCTTGATCCTATGCGTCAGTTTTACGTAACAAATCAATTACCCGATTCAGTTGTTGATTGGGTTGTTGTTGAATTCCGTAAAAATTTCACCCAGCCAGGTCTTTACCGCACTTATTTGGTTAAACGTGATGGACGGCTTGTCGATATTTATGGCAACGATGTGATTTCTATCGTCAATAACAGTGCAACAAATCGTATCGATAGTGGCGATTACTATATAGCTATTCGTCATCGCAATCATTTAGCAATTATTACAAAAGAGCAAGTGTCGCTTATCCCAGGTGGGACTCGCATTTTAGATTTTACATCACCAGATTTAGTGATGGGGGGAATTAATTCATTAAAACGAATCGATAAAAATCCTGATGGTAGATATATCTATGGTATGATAGCAGGCGAAATAAATGGCAGTATCTTTGAAAACGGCAGAATTGATTTTAATGATTACAATAATATTATTCCAAATCCCGCTATTTGGAGTTACGATTTATTCAATGGCTACTTGGTTGGTGATATAAATATGGATGGTATCATCACAACACTCGATTTTAATATTAGCTTCAACAATAGAAAAAAAGTTTCGGCTGTACCTTAATGAAATATATTTATTCCATATTGTTTGTGTATGTCTTTACTTTTATTCCTGTTAAATCGCAAGATCTAATTAATGACACTCTTGCCGTTGCATATTTACGTAATATATTTAAACCATCACCAAATACACTTGAATTTGATATATACATTCAAAGAACTCACGAAATGTGGCGATATTTTGCTAATGCAACTTTTCAATTTGAACTCTCGTATCCATCGAATTATGATTATACCAACTTCAAGTTGGAACTACTACCACAAACAAGTCAAATTATTGATGTAGTTCCAGGTGAACCTCAATACAGAGTGCTCACAGGCTCCCTACGTGATAGATTGCAAGTTATCATTTTGGGACCAGAAAAATACGAACAATCAATATTAATTCCACCAGATTCAACTGTACGTATTGGACGATTTAGAATTTCTACACGTGATGGCTCACCAATTGAAGAAAATATATACTGGAAAAAACCTATAAATTACTATCAAGCCGTTGCTTTTAAATACAGTGAAGGTGACCCGATTTTCAGTGAAATTTATGAAATTCTTCAAGATGACAACGTGGAAATGGGTAATGCTTCTTATAATTTTGTTGTTTATAAAGAAGAATCATCTATACCATTTGCAACTATTTTGGATTTTTTCAATGCTCGATACATTGGGAATTTGAATACTGAGCTTTGGTTTAGAACTTTGTCTGAATACAAAACTAAAGGCTTTATTATCAAACGAGCAGTGAGAGTACCTTCTTCTGATATGAACATAGAAGCACTTTCAGATGAAGTTTTTACAGTTACAGTAGCTGATTGGAAAAATGAAAAATATGCACCTGTTCTTACAGGGCAATACTCGTCGCGTAGTGGTAAGGAATATGGTAAAATCAATGACGAAATCGAGTATCGCGGGTTAGAATATATTTATCGGCTCTATTATCAAGACGAAAACGATAGAATTGCAAAGCTTGCTACTCGTCTTGTGCCTGTTCCTAATGCTGTTATCGAGTTTGCCCAAGCTGACCCTAATCCATTCGAATCACAAACGAAAATCAGATATTTCGTGCGTGATGATGTTCGGCTTTCTTGCTATGTCTTCGATCGGGTTGGTAAACGCATCACTACTCTTTCAGATCTATCAACTGGCGAAATTATTGAAAACCGTATAACAAAGCGTGGTTGGTACGAAACTGTTTTTAAAGCATCAGAAATTACATCCCAAGGAAGTTACGATGTTGTCTTTATTGCTTATCCTATAAACGATCCAGGTGTTGAGCTATCGCGTGCAATCGTAAAAGTGCAATATGTGCGGAATAAATAATATCAATGCGAATACTTGCAATTATATATTGCTTGTTTTTTCTTAATGCAAGTTTTCTTCTATCACAAAATTTTTACGTTGAAAATCCACAAAATCCATACTTTGTAAATGAACAAATAAAACTAAAATTTTTGCCTGATACATTTGATTTCATCGATATTTCGGCTTTTGATAATTTAGGTAACCAATATTATTTTGGGAGAACATTTCAAAACGAAGATTTTTCTTTTGAAGTTCCTTATGTTAAAGACAAAACACATAATTTAGTTGCCGAAAGACTTAATTACTCCCCAGCGCAAATTCTCTGGCATAAGCAAAATGCTCATCCCAAAGAAATACGCTCTGTTTGCTTCGCTGCAAAAGATCTCGCACTCGTTACTGCAAGCGAAAATGAAGTTAATTTTTGGGATATTGCAAATAAAAATTTAATAAAAACTATTAATCTTGAACAATTTGGTAGAATTCGTTATGTTTTGCCTATTGGTGCGACAGCCGACACTCTATTTGTCGGCACTACTGATGGAATTTATATGTTTGATGTTAATAATCTAGTCAAACAAGATATTGGGCAAGGGCTTCTAAACGGTAATGTTCGGCGAATTGCTCATCATCCAAATAAAAGAATGATTGCGTTTGGTGCTGATAGCGGATTTGTTGGAGTGTTTGACTACTCGAAATTCAATTTTATATCACAATACAAGCTCGGCAATATCAACGATGGCAACGAAATATACAGTATTCTATTTTCTCCAACAGGCGATACTCTTTTGGCAGGGGCTTATAATGGCTCGCTTTATTTAATTGATCAAAAAACTTCTAAAATAGAAAAATTTGGTTCTCACGGTATTAATAATCAAAATACTGTGGTTTTTGATGTGGCTTTTTCAGCCAGTTTGCCTTATGCTGTATCGGTATCTGCCGATGGAACTGTCCGTATTTGGTCATTAAGTGAGCTTTCGCAATATAAAGTTTGTGATTATCATAAATCACACGTTCGAAGTCTTGTTCTCGATAATACTGGAAAAATGATCGTAAGCGTTTCGCTCGATAGCAATATTAATTTCGTTGATTTGCAAACTGGCATTTTGTTCGATAATATCAAGTATCAATCGCAGCTACTCCACTTAAACATTTCCGCTGACGGCAAAACTTTTGCTGTTGCAGGGCGTGATGGTTCGTTTTTGCTGTTTCGTTTGCCCTATGCTTCGACTAAAAGCGACACTATTTCAATTGATTGTGGTTACAAATTCAACATAAGTTTGAGCAATATTTATGCAAAATTCGGTGAAAAATTGCTTGCAGAAATTAATGTAGATCATACATATAAACCTGAGAAAATGCCATATGATCGCTATTATATTGAATTAAGCGGTAATTATCCCAAAGATTTACTCTATTGGGCTGGCGAAGTCATCCCAGGAAAACTTAAATATTCAACAAGTGGAAATGTTTATTTTGGTATAAGTGATAAGCTAAACTTCTTGGCGCTCGGTGCAATGAGTGGCTCTGCTCGTATTTCGCTCGATACCGTTGCCTGCACAAGTCCAGATTTTTACTACTTTTACGGTGATAGTTCTAAAGTTGAAATTAGTTCTCGATGCATTTTTTCTAACGAACAGAAAATTATTACCGAAAGTAGCCCATCAATAAAAGCAAATTATAACAACAATCTTCTCATACTTAAATTGTATTTAGTTGAAAACGGTGATTATAATTTGAAAATATATGATGTTTCAGGGCGTCAAATTACAAGTGAAACTATCGATTTAACAAACGGTTATTCACAAATTTTACGAAAAATTGATTTGTCAAGTGGCATTTATTTTGTTAATTTGATTTCTTCAAGCGGTTACGTTTTAAATACTAAATTTATAGTCGAAAATTAAGAATGTACAAAAAATTAAATATAATTCTTCTTTTTTTATTTGGAAACTTGCTTGCTGCTAATTCTCAAATTCCCGATGGATATATGAAAGAATATCACGTACTCCCAAGCTTGGACACATTGAAAGTTGACCGTTACTATGGAGATTGGTGGTTTGGGGTTTTTGGGGGACCAAATGTGAATTTGTTTTTCGGAGATCTATACAGTCGTGTCAATCCTTTTGTAAGCGATTCAATATATATCCCAAAAATCAGTTTTAATTCCACTTTTGGTGGTGGTTACTACATCGGAGCAATGGCTGAATACAAACCTCGAAACAAACGACTTGCTTATTCCTTAGGCGTATCGCTTCTCGATAGAAAGAGCTTTTCCACCGAAACAGATAATATGGGTGATAGCTTAAGCACCAGATTTAAATTTAAATCTGTTCTTGATTATGTTGTTATCTCGCCGCAAGTGAAATATTTCTCTGATATAGGCGGTTTATATTATTATGGAGGTTTTGATATAGGATTCAACCTATCAGCAACGGCTCAGCAAGCTAAACGTTATATCAATTCTGGAATAATCGATGAATTTATACGAGTGCCCGGGATTAAGCCAAATGTTCGTTTAGAGTTCAATTTGGGTGCTGGTTATGAATTTTTGCTTGCTGATTATGCCGGCAAAGCTCGTTTTATAGGCAATCCATATATTGCTATTAATGGTGGAACTCGGGCACTATCGCAACTTAACTCGTCTTGGAAAACTCTTGGCTTTAGAATTGGCTTTGCCATTAAATTTGGAAAAGATTATCGCAAGTTCGATACTTTACGATTTGACGAAACTTACGAGGAGCCGCCTCAATTTTTGGCACAGGTCTCGGTTCGAGGTGTTGAGTTTACTGGTTTCCGTTCGCCCGAGCCTTTAGTTGCTGCTTGGCTTGCTATGGTGGAGCTACCTGAAATTGTCGAAGAGATTGCAGAGGTAACAACTCCCGTCTTCCAAGAAGAGCTTCGACAAAGAGAAACACCAGGGCAAGTTAGACGAAGGATTATTCCTAATCAAATGGTCGTTTTCAATTTCGATAAACCCGAAACAACAAATTTGAGCCCTGAAATTACTCAATATTTGGATTTATTAGCTGACTTTATTAAAGCTAATCCAAATTATGAAATTCGTATCACTGGGCATTCCGATAACCAAGGAACATTGCAAGAAAACACCCAACGTGCAACCGCTCGTGCAAATAATGTTCGCAATTATTTGGTTAGTCAAAAGGGGATACCTTCGTCAAGAGTACTTGCAACAAGCCGTGGTTCTCTTATTCCTGTTGCACCAAACGATACGCCAGCTAATCAGCGTAAAAATAGACGCGTTGAAATAATTGTTGTACCAAGATAGAAATTTTTGGAGAGTCATAATGAATAACGAAAAATTAATTTGTGTCATTGAGGACAATACGCCAATAAGAAAATTATACTGTACTTTGCTAAAGCGAGCAGGATACGAAACTATGGACTTTGAAGAAGGTAAACCAGCAATAGAATGGCTTACCTCAAATACTGTTCGTGCAATAATTATGGATATTTTACTCCCTGATATGAACGGCACTGAGCTTTTTGAGCAAGTTCGGCAGCTCGAACTACACCGGACAACACCTGTTGTTGCTATTACAGGTTTCGCTGCAACACAGGATAGACAAAAGTTTGTTAATATTGGCTTTACAGGCTATATACCAAAACCAATTAATACTTCAACTTTTGTTTCTGATGTAGAAAAAATTATTAATCAACAATAAAATATTGGAATTATGGCAAATAATTTAAATTTCGAGACCGTCATCAAACAGGCTGGTCAGAAAAAGAAATCTATCATCTTTGATTTTAGGCGTACTTATGCAGCATATTTGATACTTATTATACTTATTATTGCAAGTTTTGTTATAAAACAATTTGTTAAAGAAAACATTGAAAGCACTCGGCGTCAAGAGTTCGAAAAAGCTCTCAATTCAATCACAAGTCGTATTGAAAACCATCTCGAGCGTCATCGTCAGGTGCTGCAATCAATTAACGGCTTGTATTATCAAAATATTGAAGTAGTACGTGATTATTTCGAACTTTATGGAACTGTTCCTGCTAAAACTTTTACATCAATTTTAAGCTTATCATATGTTCCTTACGTTGATGGAAATGAAATCAACTCGTATTTATTCTCAGCACGTTCTCAAGGTTATTATGATTATACTCTAAAACCAGATGGTGTCCGAAAATTCTATTACCCAATTTTACATAGCGTTGATTATAGCAAAAACATTCATCGCATCGGCTTTGATTATGCAACTGTACCGGAAATTTCAACCAATATCGAGCTTGCACGCGACGAAGACCGTATGATTGCAACAAAAGTTTTCCCTATCAGGCAAGATACAGCAGGATTTTGTCTTATTATGCCAATTTATAAACAAGGGGCTTCATTAACTACGCTCGATAATAGACGCCTTAATTTTTATGCGGCTTTGGTGCTTGAAATTGATGCCAAAACTTTCTTTGAAACAGCTCTTCGTGGAAGCAGCGATGAATTCTTTCCATCGGATACTGCGGTTATCTTTGAATATTATCAAGAAATTGACGGTAATGAAATATCTATCTTTAAGTCAAATAATTATAATCTTTTGCAATCGGGCTATCATCCACTTTTTACAGAAGAAGTTGTCTTGAATGTCGCAAATAAAAGATTTATCGGTCGTTTTTATACTATTCCTAATTTTGGCGGTAAACTGCAAGAATATTTACCTAATCTATCGCTTGCAGCATCATTTGTATTGAGCTTCTTACTCTTTGGTTTCATTATTTCAGTAATTACAAGTAGGGCAAGAGCCGAAGACATCGCTGAACGCATCACTCGTTCACAACGCAGAATCTTGGAAGCAACAAAGGATATTATCGGCGTGCTTGATTTCTCTGGTAAGTGGAAAACTGTCAATCCAGCAGCCGAAATTGTGTTCGGATTTCCAATCAACGAATTTTTAGAAATGCCTTTTGAAAATTTGTTTATGCAGGGAAAAGATTTTACCCAATTTATGAACTTAATTAATAATGCAAATGACGAACACACCGAAAAAATTGATCTCCAAATGAAAAACGCTAAAAACGAGCTTATTTGGATGAGCTGGAACTTAACTATTTCAAAAGCTGATGGATTTGTTTATGCAATTGGACGAGATGTAACTCTTGAAAAACTCGCTGAGCAAGAAGCTGAAATCAAGCGCAAACAAATCGAACTCGCAGAACAATACGCTCTTGAAGCAAGCCACGCTAAATCTTTCTTTATGATAAAGCTTAGCCACCAGCTTCGTAACTCGCTGACAGGTATTATCGGTTACTTACAGTTACTTTCGAACAAATTTTATGAAACAGAAGAAGAAATGCTTTCCTATTTGCAATATGCAGAACAAAGCTCCGAAGAGATATTCACTTTCGTTTCAGATATAGTTGATGCTGCTTTAGAGCAAGGCGAATCTTCGCTTGATGCATTTGTAACAACAAAAATCGAACCTGTTTTGAAGAATTCTTTCGAAGTTTACAAAAAGCAAGAGAATAAAAAAGATATTTCAATCAACATTGATACAAGTGGTACAACTCCAACTGCTGTTGTAAGCCCAGTGCTATTAGATAAATCTTTGAATTTTATTTATAGTGCACTTTTCGCTGATATGGATGGCAAAACTATGGACATCGTCGTTCAGGAAAACACTTATGATGGTGCTGTGGAAATTCAGTTACTCGGACCAGGTAATAGCGAAATAGCAGAACTTATAAAACTTTACCGAGATAATCAAAACAATATCATTAATATAATTAACCGTGATAAATACGATGTTATATTGAACTTTGCTAAAGCTGCATCTATCATTCGCCGAATGAATGGAGCTATGACAATAGAGACATTCGGTGGCGAAGAAGGTAATCTTGCAATGATAACTCTACCTATGGTTAAAAAGAATTAACATTTGCAATAAATGATGTTTCATTATTAGAAAGGCTGCCCTTTATTGAGCAGCCTCTTTTTATTTTACTTTCTTGTTATTTTATCAATATTCTTAGTTTCTATTTTTACAGGGAATTTTTTTCTAAGTTGTTCAAGCCACGCATTAGTTAAGTTCTTCTGCACTATGTCTTGCACTTTCGGTGCAATATCTGGAATAGCTTCATGGAAAGTTTTGCGTCGTGCATCTTCAATTGCATTAACTTTAATTATAGAATAGCCTTGCTCGTATTCGATTGGTTTTGAAAATTCTCCTGGTTTGAGCTTTTGCTCGACAGCAAGTTTAGCAAGTGAATTGCGATCCGATGGTAAAAGCCCATGGTGCCCATTTTTAGCACGCATCCCTATTCGTTGTGTATATTTGTTGGCAGCCTCATCGAATGTAAGGACACCAGAAATCAATTTATTGTAAATGCTATCAGCTTCTGTTTTTTGCATAAAGTAAATTTCGCTAATGTCATACATTACGGGACGTGTCAAATCCATTGAAGTTGTATCGTAAAAAGTTTTTGCTAAGGTAGAATCAAACTTCATTTTGTCCCATACTTCAAGTGCTTCAACCTTGAAAAGCAATATCCCATCACGAAATTCACGCACTAAATCTTGAAACTCCGGATAATTTTTTTCTAAATCTTTTGTTGCATAATCAAATACACGTGGTTCGATAATTCTGTTTATAGCATTTTCTAAACCTTCACGATTGAGAGGGGTCCCACGTAGCTCGCTTTTTGTGCTAATATCTTGAATAAATTTACCAACAGTTGTTTGCTCCTTCATTAGTGTAAATAGTGTTTTAGCTTTTAATTCATTTGTGATGTTTGCATTCCAAGCACTATCCAGTGACGTCTTCATTGTATCAAGTGAACTTATAAGTTCCGCAAAAGTTTGTTCGTCTTTTTGGAAACCTAATTCTTTTGATAAATTTTCTATATATTTACGTTTATCTTCCGAAAAATAAATACGTTTATAAGTTGCACGTAATTCATCAAGTTCAATAGTTTTGTTTATAGGTAATATTGAATCAATTTGAAAAATATGTATATAATTTTGAGCAAATATTGGGTCGCTCACTTCACCAACTTTAAGTTTATAAATTGCATCTTCTATTTCAGGAATATAAGTTTCTTGTGTGTTATTAAGTCCTGTGGAACGGTTGTAGAAGCCATCGATGGCACCACCGTTTGATGCAGTGCGAGTGTCCACAGAATGTTCGCGAGCAATTGTTGCAAAGTCAACTTTTTTGCTACGAATTATTGCAACTAAGCTATCCGCTTTTGCTTTGAAGGCTTCTTCACTAAGAGCTGAATTCTTATTATCGAGCACAATGGAGCGTAGTTTTAAATATTTTCTTTGAGCTTCGTCTAAAATCTTTATAAGGAAATAACCGAAATCAGTCTTAATAAAATTCTGTGTAAATTCACCTTTTTTCAGTTTGTATATTTCATCTTCTAAAATACGATTTACACGTCCAACAGTAATATAGCTTCGGACAACGCCTCCATTTTTGGATGTTTCTGGATCGTCAGAGTATTTTTTTGCAACTTCTTCAAATGGTATCCCTTGATTCAGTTCCTCGAGAGCAGATTTAATTTTATCATAAGCAACCGTTGTATCGCGATTAAAACCAATCATTGTTACAATTATTGCCACTTTGTATTCTTTATCGCGCATTTTTATCCAACGTTCTAAGGTTGGTTCAGTTAGTTTCTTTTCATAGAAAAAAGACTCAGCCAGAATTCGGCGATTTTGATTTATATCTTCAATTACTGATGAATCTTTGTCAAAACCACGAGCAATTGCATCCTGCACTTTCAGCCTATAATTAATATATAGATTGAGAAATTCAAGGAGGCTATCCTTTGGCAAATCTGATAGTTTCTGATATTTGCGGTTCATATTCTTTTGAAATGCCCGCTCTACTTGTGAATATGTGATTTTCTCGTTACCAACAGTCGCTAAAATTAAATTTGAGTTATCTGCTGCGGTCTTCTTTTTCTGTGCAAATGAAGTAAAGAATACACCAAAAATTAAAACCGCAACTATAAACCATTGCTTCATAACATATCCCCTGAGAGAATTGACATTAGTTATAATAATAAAAGCAAATTAGCATTTTTTTTTGTGATTACAAAGATAAAAGGGTATCAAAGAATACGCTCTAAATCAGATTCACTTTCCAACAATACAGTTCGAGCTTTGCTACCTTCGTTTGGTCCGACTATGCCAGCATCTTCCAGCTCATCTATAATACGACCAGCGCGTGCATATCCCACTTTAAGACGACGCTGAATCAGTGATACCGATGCTTGTTGCAATTGAATCACAAGGCGGGCGGCTTCTTCGAACAATGGGTCGCGATCCTCTGCTGAGATATTACCTGCGGATGCTTTTTCTTCTAAAATGCTCGGCAACATGTATGGTTTACTGAAACCTGGCTGCTTACCTATGAAATTGCAGATATTTTCTACTTCGTCTGTTGATATGAATGCATTCTGTATGCGTATTGGTTTTGGTGAGCCACTCGGTAAAAACAACATATCTCCATTACCAAGCAGTTGCTCTGCACCGGACATATCAAGGATTGTGCGGCTATCAATCTTCGATGCAACAAGATATGCAATCCTTGCTGGGAAATTAGCTTTAATTATGCCGGTTATTACATCTACCGATGGTCTTTGTGTTGCAATTACAAGATGAATACCAACAGCACGTGCCATTTGTGCAAGCCGTATAATAGGTTCTTCCACTTCACGCGAAGCTGTAAGCATAAGATCAGCCAATTCATCCACAATTACAACAATATAGGGCATAGGTCTATGGTCGAAATCTTTCACATTCTTGTAAGCACCAGAGCGCACTTTCGCATTATAATCAGCAATATTTCTTTGCCCGACCTTCGCTAGAATATTATAGCGATTCTCCATTTCCAGTACAGTTGATTTGAGTATTGCAACTGCATCCTGTGGATTTGTTACAATTGGATCCGCTACATCAGGCGACATCGCAAGAAAATGATAACGCAAACGCGCATACTGTTGCAGTTCTACTTTCTTTGGATCTATGATTACAAATTTTAAATCTTGTGGGCTCATTCTGTAAAGCAATGAAGCAATTATCGTGTTAATTCCAACTGATTTACCCGAACCTGTCGAGCCAGCTATCAAAAGATGTGGTGCTTTTGCCAAGTCTGCAACAACAACTTCACCTGAAATTGTTTTGCCAAGAGCAATCGGTAAATACGCTCGTGACTCATAAAATTTCGTTGTATTGACGACATTGCTAAAACGAACAATCGAAGGATTTTGGTTCGGTATCTCCACTCCAATTGTTCCTCGCCCAGGAATTGGTGCAATAATGCGAATACCTCGTGCTTTTAATGCCATTGCTAAATCATCAGCAAGGCTTTCGATGCGACTTATCTTAATACCAGCTGCCGGTACGAACTCATATTGTGTAACAACAGGACCTGGCGTAACAGTAAGATTTTCTATGAAGATTTTGAATGTTTCTAATTTCTCCTGCAAAATACGTGCATTCATACGGAGTTCTTCATCGCTTACTTTTATTTCTTCGGCACTCGTGTCTAAAAGCGACACACTTGGTGGTGTGTATGAAATTTCTTCGTCGTGGATGGCAACTCCCAGCGGTGTGTTTAGCTGATAATCGTCATCGTTTTCAGGATCTTCGACGTTTATAACTAATTTTGGTTTTGTCTCAGGTTCTCTTATTTCAAGTGGCTTTGGAGGAATAATTTTTTGTTCAATTTCCTCAATTATGGGCTTTTCTGTCTTTGGCTTAATGATCAATGCTTCATCAATTTCTGGTTCCGTTGTATTATCCTCAATTGGAAAATACTTTTCCTGTGTTGGTAAATTAGATTTTTCAATTACTTCGACCGATGGAGTATCAGGCTCTATGGTTTTAGACTTTATTAAAACTTCCTTAGATTTGTCAATATTTTCATCTTGTGCACAAGAAATTTCATTATTTGAGTTTTCTGTTTCTTCAAGTGTAGTAATAGAAAAAGCTTTTCTTTCTTCGGTTGCAGTTTTAGCAACATATTGGCTCTCGATATCAACATCACGCAATCCAAGCGGTTTTATCGGTGGAATTTGTTCTTTTAGTGGATTTCTGATTTGAATTTTTAGCTCGGGTTTGTGGAATTCTGCTGTTTCATTTTGAGCAATTTGCAAATTTTCTGCAACTTGCTTCGGTTGTTCAGATTGATCTATGTTTGGTTGTTCTACGGAACTTTGTTTGGTGTGAATTTCCTCTGAAAGTAGTTCTTTGTTAATGTTTTCGAAATCTTTAACTTTTATAAACAAGAATTTGAACACATCGATTGATTTAAGATATAACCATTTTACAAATTTTATAGTTTTTTCGATAATTGGCTTCCAATTTATATTTGTACCAAAATAAACAATAAAGAATAAGCAAATGAAAAATATAAGTGTTGCTCCAAATGGACTAATTACTTTTGAGAACACTGAGCCAATAAATATGCCAATTGCTCCAATCCATTCTTTATCAATACTGCTGAACGATTGGAAATTCCTTATCGAACCAAGCATAGATGAAAAAGTGAGCCCAAATAGCAAGTAAATAATTGTATTTCGAATTAATTTATCAGGAATTTCAAAGGATTTAAAAATATGAATACCCCAAATAAACAAAAATATTGGCAAAAATATTATCACATAGCCAATTGTTCCGTTAATCAGTAAATCCGATAGTATAGCACCAAGAAGTCCAAGCCAATTATGCGTTGTCTCGGCTTTGATGCGTATCATTGAATCGCTTGAAAAAATCGAAAACAGCTCCGAGATTGTGATTTTAGCATTAAGTTCGTCTTTTTGAGTATGAGAGATTATCGAAAGAAATAAGAGCACCGAAAACAACATCAAAAGTATTGCGAAAATTCTCGAATAAAGCGAGTAATTGACATCGCTTTGTTGGGATTTTTGCGCTTTCGGTTCTTTCGGTTGGCGTTTCTTATGTTTAATCACTATTTCGTCGTTGTTTTCGGACATAATTAGACCTCGTTTTGTTTAATGATCTTTACGCTATTGCCATCTATATATGGAATAATAGGATAAAGATCAATGGTAGAGGCAATTTCTATATCCTTCTCAAAACCAAGATTAGCCAGAAGCCTTGCGTGCTCAGTTGTTTTTATAAATTCTGGGAGCTCGTCCTTATGAAGTGAGTAAATTTCCTTAGCAATAAGTGCGGCATCTGTAAGCTTACAGTTCAAAGATGTGTGCAAGTTGGCAACGAACGCCCCTGTGGCGATTGTGTCCTCATAAGATATGCGTCCTTTATTACCAGCTGCAAAAATTATCACCGAGTGTATTGTACTATCTTGCGAAAGTCGCTTCAATATATATTCGCACGTTGCCGTCAAATTCACTAAACCAGCAACTATCTTGCAGGGTGCTTCTTTTGCTTTTGTGAAAATTTGTGTCCCATTTGTTGTTGTTAAAATTACAATTTTGTTCTCAACTTTCTCACGTGAAAACTCCAATGGTGAATTTCCTGCACCGAAACCATCAGGTTTTATGCCATTACGTTCGCCAGCCAGAATCGCATTTTCCTTATTAATAGTAGTGTATATTTTAACGGCTTTCTCGGTTGTATCTGTAATAATTATCTCTCGTGCATTATTATTAAGTGCCGTTATAATTGTTGTACTTGCGCGAAGCACATCAATCATAACTATGAGCGAATTTGTAAAATATGTGTTCTCATCTATTACGCTCGGCACTAAAAAAGCATCAATTATCATAATTTAAATTTAACATATTACTCCAACATTAAATGTAAATTTAAGTATTTTTTCTGAATAATTTAAACTTTTGAAAAGTTAAATTATTTCAAATTTTATTGTTTATCACAAAAACATAAGTTAATACTTTTTAATGAAATATTACTTGATTTATAATTTTAATATTTTTAGTTTAAATTATTCTAAATCTTTTATTGAGGTAATTATGGCATTTATTAATTGGAATGATAGTTTGAACGTGAATGTCGAAAAGTTCGACAGCCAGCATCAAAAATTAATCGATATTGTAAACCAACTATTTGATGCAATGAGCGAAGGTAAAGGCAACGAAGTGTTAAACGATGTTTTCGAAGGCTTACTTAACTATACAAAAACACACTTCGCAAGCGAGGAAGAAGCTATGCATCAATACAATTATCCCAAAATGGAATTCCACAAAATTGAGCACAATGACTTAACAAAACAAGCCATTGAACTACACGAAAAATTTAAATCGGGACAGGCTACTATTAGTGTTCCAGTTTTGAATTTTTTACGCTCGTGGTTGAATAATCACATACTTTCATCCGATAAAGAATTCGGTGAATATTTAAATTCAATCGGTGTGAAGTAATTTAAAATTTAGTTGAATTAGTAAAGAAGTTTGTACTTTATGAAATAAATAAAAAATGCCACACTTGTTAAGTGTGGCACTATTATTTAATATTAAACATTCTTTTTGATAATTGTTAATAAAATTAGAATAAAAAATCAAATTACACCGAGCTCTTTACCAACTTTTATAAATTTTTCTACTGCGAAATCTATATGTTCAGGTTCGTGTGCTGCAGAAATCTGAACACGTATTCGGTCTTTGCCACGTGGCACAACCGGGAACGAAAATGCAACAACATATATGCCTTCATCGAGCATTCGATTTGCAAAATCTACTGCTAATTGGGAGCAATTAGGATAACGTCCGAACATAATCGGTGTAATTGGATGAATACCTGGAAGAATATCGAAACCAGCATCTGTCATTGCTTTGCGAAACTTCTTGGTGTTCTCTTCGAGTTTGTCGCGAAGATAAGTCGATGCCGATAGTATTTCTAAGCATTTAATTGTTGCGCCAACTACCGCCGGAGCAACAGTATTTGAAAACAAATAAGGACGTGCCTTGTTGCGCATCCAGTCGATAATTTCTTTACGCCCGGAAATGCAGCCACCAGAAGCACCACCAAGTGCTTTCCCAAATGTTGTTGTAATTATGTCAATTCTATCCATCACACCATAATACTCATGGACACCTCGACCTGTTTTCCCCATAAAACCCGATGAATGACTTTCATCAATCATTACAAGCGCATCGTATTTTTCTGCAAGATCGCAAATTTCGTCAAGCTTGGCTATATCACCATCCATCGAAAAAACACTATCTGTTGCAATTACTTTGAAACGGCAACCAGCTGCATTTGCTTCTTTTAAGCAACGTTCTAAACCTTTTGCCATTTTGCCTGTTGCAGGATCTTCTTCCTCTACATCTCGCATATCGCTGTGCTTATAAATCCAACGTTGTGCTTTCGATAAACGAATACCATCGATAATTGAAGCATGGTTTAATGCATCTGTAATTATTGCGTCTTGTTCTGTAAATAGTGGTTCGAATACAGCACCATTTGCGTCGAAGCAGGAACTGAATAAGATTGTGTCCTCTGTACCTAAAAATTCGGACATTTTTCTTTCTAATTCTTTGTGTATATCCTGTGTTCCGCAAATAAATCTTACGGAAGATAAACCAAAACCACGACGATCTAATGCTTCGTGCGCAGCTTTCACAAGCTCAGGATGTGAAGATAGTCCAAGATAGTTGTTTGCACAAAAATTTAATACTTCCTTTCCTCTTACAATGATTTTAGCTGCTTGTGGGCTTTCTATAATACGTTCGTGTTTATAAAGCTTTTGTTCTTCTAACGCTTGAAGTTCCTTCTGGAGGAACTCTTTCATTTTTCCATACATATCGTTTTCTCCAAAATCTTAAAAAAAAGATATGCAAAATATGAAAATTTAAAATCAATTTACAAATTAAAAGAATTGTCTTAACTAAAATTAATTATTTCAATAATATTTGCATCTTACCGTTTTTAAATTTATTAATACTCAGGAGTTCCTATGGAAAAACTTAAAACTGAAGAATTACTCGTTGAACGCTCGAAAGAACTTAACACCTTATATTCTATTGAAGAAATTTTAAACAAACCACAACTAACGTTGGATGAAATTTTAAGAAAAATTGTTCTGATATTGCCCGGGGCATTTCGATTTACAAATGATTGCAGGATTAAAATATCAATCGATAGTATCTCAGCAACAAGCAATTCTTTCAAAATAACTAAAAAGCATTTAAAAGAATTTATATATGAGCAGAATAAACATATTGGGGAAATAATTGTTGCTTACGAAAATGAAAATAATGAATTCTTATCGGAAGAAAAACGTCTTATAAAAACCGTTGCCGATAGATTAGGGCATTATTTGCTTTATCACAAGCTTAAAAAATTGTTTGCAGAAAATGAAAATAAAGACGACATAACCAAAAAAGAATGGTTTGTAGTGCTTGATATTATAAAAAAGACAGACCAAAATCTATTTTCCATTATTTCTCGTAAAATGCTAAATAATCTTTTCTGCAAAGGAATTGAAGAGTCCAAGCAACTATTTTCGAAGCTCGGAACAAACATAGATTTGCAATCAACTGCTGGCGAAGAGAATCGACCTTCTAAAAAACAAGTGCTCGAAATTTCATTTTATCTTGGTAACGAAGTTTTCGAAGTTGCAGCAAAACATCTTTCGGACGACGAAATTATGTCGCTTGTGCAAAAGTGGATTTATGAGGATAAATCTCACTTTTTAATTAAAGCTTTAGCAAATCTAAACACACCGCTCCCTGAAATTGCTGATGCAATACGCCGTTTTTACAATATAAACCCAATTTCATCGAAAAAAATTACAACACCACTTCATAAAGGTATCCTTGTAGCTCTTATTCGAAGGTTTCTTACTGACCAGCTGGAATATATCGAAATCGCTAAAAATTATATAACTATTTCTGATTTTTACCATATTTTGCAAAATATGATATATACAACCGATAGTCACGGAAAACTTGGTGGTAAAAGTGCTGGTATTCTGCTCGCAAAGAAAATAGTGGAAAAATTAGATGATCCCGAAGGGCTACTCAAAAATATTAAGACACCTAAGACTTGGTATATAACATCCGATGGGCTTATGGCGTTTCTGAATTATAACAATTTGGAAGATATTATCGAACAAAAATATAAACCGCTCGAAGAAATACGTTACGAGTATCCTCATATAATTCAAGCTTTTAAAAACTCACACTTCCCTCAGGAAATTGTTAACGGGCTCTCGAATGCTCTTGATGATTTCGGAAATAATCCAATAATTGTGCGCTCTTCAAGCTTGCTCGAAGATCGTTTAGGTTCAGTATTTGCAGGAAAATATAAAAGCTTGTTCTTAGCTAACCAAGGTAGTAAAAAAGAACGACTCGAGGCACTGCTCGACGCAATTGCTGAAGTATATGCCTCTACGTTTAGCCCCGACCCTATCGGTTACCGCACCGAGCGTCAGCTGCTTGATTTCAACGAAGAAATGGGCATAATGATTCAAGAAGTTGTTGGTAAACGTGTTGGGAAATACTTTTTCCCTGCTTTTGCTGGTGTAGCATTCAGTAACAATGAATTCCGTTGGTCACCTCGTATTCGCCGTGAAGATGGACTCGTTCGTCTTGTGCCTGGTCTTGGCACTCGCGCTGTGGATCGCATCGGCAACGATTACCCTGTTCTTGTTGCTCCTGGGCAACCTGATTTACGAGTAAATATTACTTATCACGATGTCATTACATACTCACCAAAATACATCGATGTAATAAATTTGGAAAAAAACACATTTGAAACAATTTCCATTGACGAGCTTATTCGTTCCGTACGCAACGGCTATCCTATGATTAATGAAGTTTTCTCAATAATCGAGCAACATCACATTAAGCATCCTTATGGCTTGGGTATTGATGCTAATAAAGATGAAATTATTGTAACTTTCGAAAACTTAATTTCCAAAACAAACTATATAAAGCAAATAAATAAACTTCTTAATGAATTGAGTGTAATTCTTAAAACACCTGTCGATATTGAATTCGCTTGCGATGGGGATAGCCTTTATTTGCTTCAATGCCGTCCGCAAAGCTCCGCTTTCGAAGCGCCTGGTGCCATTATACCAACAAATATCCCGCCAGATAGATTGATTTTTTCTGCTAATAAACACATTTCAAATGGTAAAGTTGGGGATATAACTTACATTGTTTACGTCGATCCTGAAGCTTATGCTCGTCAAGAAAGTCTTGAAAAATTAAAAGACATTGGTCGCGCAGTCAGCAAACTAAATAAAATCTTGCCAAAGAAAACTTTCATACTTATGGGTCCAGGTCGATGGGGAAGCCGAGACGATATACGTCTCGGAGTTAAAGTAACATATTCCGATATAAATAACACCACTGTTCTCATCGAGATTGCTAAAAAGAAAGGTAGTTATGTTCCCGATTTATCCTTCGGCACTCATTTCTTCCAAGATTTAGTCGAATCACAAATACGTTATCTACCTCTTTATCCTGATGAAGATGGTGTTGCCTTTAATTACGACTTTTTCAACCGAACAGAAAATACACTTGTTCGGTGGTGTCCAGAATTTGAGCATTTGCAAGATGTGCTCAAAGTTATTAATGTTCGTGAAGCAACTAATGGTATGGTTTTACGTGTGCTTATGAATGCAGAAGAAAATAAAGCAGTTGCTTTGCTTGTAGATCCACTGGTTTCAGAAAAAACGGAATTCAAACAAACTGATTTAATTTTCTCCGAAACTAAAAGCGATGAACCTTTGCAATGGAGAAAACGTATGATTGAAAGCATTATAGAACATTTGGATCCTAAACGTTTCGGTGTAAAAGAGCTTTATCTTTATGGATCTGTTTTTGATGGTACTGCTACTGCTAAATCAGATATTGATTTTATTTGTGTTTTCGGTGGTACAGAAGAGCAGCGCAAGGAACTACAAATTTGGATCGAAGGCTGGAATTTAGCTCTTAGCCGTATTAATTACAATAAAACTGGATTTAAATTGAACAGATTAATAGACTTTGCAATACTAACAGAAAAAGAAATAGCTGAACAAAAATATTATGCTGATATAATAAACAAAAACAATAATAAGTCAAAAAAATTACGCTTAATTGGCGAACAAATCTAAAAACAAAATAAAATTTTGAACGTCAAAATTTAATCATAAATATTAGGAGTATAAAATGGCAAGTAAATTTTATGAACTATTAGGCGACAAAGCTGAATACTACCTTGGTTTCAACAATCCGAAAATTCCAAAAGAATCTTTAACCCTTCCATCACCAGATTTTGTTGATAAAGTATGGCTTTCCTCCGATCGCAACAACCGTGTAATCGGTAATTTGCAATGGATCTATAATCACGGACGTCTTGCTGGGACTGGATATCTCTCGATTTTGCCTGTTGATCAAGGTATCGAGCATTCTGCTGGTGCAAGCTTTGCTAAAAATCCTCAATACTTTGATCCTGAAAATATTGTAAAGCTTGCAATTGAAGGCGGTTGCAATGCAGTTGCTTCCACCTACGGTGTTTTAGGACTTGTTGCACGCAAATATGCCCATAAAATTCCTTTCATTGTAAAAATTAATCACAATGAACTGCTTACTTATCCAAACGAATTCGATCAGGTTCTTTTTGGAACTATTGAAGAAGCCTATAATATGGGAGCCGCTGCTGTTGGAGCTACAATTTACTTCGGTTCTGACCAATCACGTCGCCAAATTGTTGAAATAGCCGAAGCTTTCCATTATGCACACGAACTCGGTATGGCTACAGTCCTTTGGTGTTATTTACGTAATCCTGAATTCAAGAAGGATAAAGATTATCACGTTTCTGCTGATTTGACAGGTCAAGCAAACCATCTTGGTGTTACAATAGAAGCTGATATAATTAAGCAAAAGCTTCCAGAAAACAACGGTGGTTACCTTGCTCTCAATATGGGGGGCTCGTCCTACGGCAAAATCGATAAAAGAGTTTATTCAGAGCTCACAAGCGACCATCCTATTGATCTTACTCGCTATCAAGTTGCTAATTGTTATATGGGCAAAGTCAGTTTGATTAACTCAGGCGGTGCAAGTGGAGATAACGATTTCGTTGAAGCTGCTATTACCGCAATTGTAAATAAACGTGCTGGCGGTGCAGGATTGATTTCTGGTCGTAAAGCTTTCCAACGTCCTATGGATGAAGGCGTGAAGCTTTTGAACTTAATCCAAGACGTTTACCTTGATAATGAAATAACAATTGCTTAGTTTTTATAAATTATCTTTTTTACAAAAAAAAAGACATCCGATGTTTTTAAACATCGGATGTCTATATGCAATATGAATGTATTAATCCAAATTTTTCTCAACAAATTGCCAATTAACTAATTCCCAAAAATTCTCTATAAATTTTGGGCGCGCATTGCGATAATCAATGTAATATGCGTGCTCCCATACATCAATTGTGAGTATGGGCTTATGTCCATCTGTCAGTGGAGTGCCAGCATTGGATTTCTGCACAATTCCCAGTTCACCAGTGGGCTTTCGAACAAGCCAAACCCAGCCTGAACCAAAAAGAGTTGTCGCAGCAGTTGAAAATTTTGCCTTAAATTCATCAAAACTGCCAAAGTATTTCTCAATTTCATTTAAAGCTTTGCCTGTGGGTTGACCACCGCTATTTGGTGAAAGGCAATCCCAAAAAAAAGCGTGATTGAATACTTGCGCGGCATTATTAAAAATGCCACCTTCGGACGTACGAATAATCTCCTCGAGCGATTTGTTCTAAAAATCTGTGCCTGAAATTAAATTATTGAGATTATTAACATACGCAGCATGATGCTTACTGTGATGATACTCTAAGGTTTCAGCGGAAATGTGAGGCTCCAAAGTATTGATATCGAACGGTAAAGGTGTTAGTTCGAATTTCATAACTACTTCCAAATTATGTGAAACATTTATTTGAGGAGTATTCTTTTGCGAACATATTTGTCCTGCCCGATACGCACTTCAGCAATGTAATCTCCTGCTGGCATACGCCGACCGTTGTCATCGCGTGCGTTCCAAGTAATTGTGTAATTGCCGGGCGACTGCAATCCTTTGAAAATAGTTGCTACAGCGACAGCTTGAACAGAATATATTACAATTTCAACATCAGCAGTAATTGCAAGTGTGTATTTTATGGTTGGTGATAAATCTTCCACAATTCCTAAAAAACGACCAATAGTCTCGAAATCCAGTTTTGCACCATAAGGTGAATATGTTTTTACAAGTGGCACATACATTGAATTAATAATATTGATCTCTCTTTGAGTAATTTCCACACCGCTTGGAGAAAATGTCCCTTCGGGCAAATTTTCAAGTGAACGTAGAGCCGAAACCCATGGATCTTTCTCCGATTGCTTTAAAAGATAACGCCATAGCGGTTCAGATAACTCTAAATCAAGCCTTGCACGTAAAGAAAAAGGTAGATTCAAATCCAAAGCCTTTTGGAAAGCACTGTCCTGTTCCGGTGTAAAAACGTTTCTGTTTCCTTTTGGTAGCTGAGTGCCTATTGTATCCTCAATTATATAAGCTTTGCAAAAAACATAACTTGCAACAAATATGAGTATAAATGTAAATTTCTTTATCATTAGAATTCTAAAAATTAACAATTACAGTTTTTAATTTAAGTCTTTTTTTTGTATTATGAAAATATTATCAAATTTTGAGCTTTTTTCTTAATGTTTCATAGCTAATTTCTCGTACTTCGCCAGATGAAAAGCCTTCTATTGTCAATTCCTCAATTGCAAATCGCACAAGCCGCAGCGTTGGGAAACCTATTTTAGCTGTCATTTTTCGAATTTGACGATTTTTTCCTTCGGTTAATGTAATTGAAAGCCAAGTAGTAGGAATATTCTTTCGGTAACGTATTGGAGGTATTCGTTCTGGTAAAATAGGATCTTTTTCAAGAATATTAACAATTGATTGCTTAGTTCGATAAATTCTACCTTGTAGATTTATTTCGACACCAATTGCTAACTTTCGCAAATCTTCATCTGTTGGTGAACCTTCAACTTGCACATAGTATGTTCTTTTATGCAGCCTTTTAGGTGAAAGCAAAAGGCTGTTCAAACGTCTGTCGTTTGTAATTATGAGCAAACCTTCGCTATCGTAATCAAGCCGTCCAACCGAATAAAAATTTTTGGGAAAACCGAAAATCGATAAATTTGCCTTTCCATCGCTTGAAGTGAATTGCGATAGAACTTGATAAGGTTTGTATATTACAAAATATTTCAAATTGCTCAAACGCCACACCATCTATCGCCTGCATCGCCAAGACCTGGCAAGATGTATTTATTCGAATTAAGTTCTCTATCTAATGCAGCAGAGATTATCTTCACGTCAGGAAATTCAGTTATAATTCGTTCAACACCTTCTGGAGCCGCTATTATTGTGCAAACTGTAAAGTCACTTGCCCCTTCAAGCTGCAGGCGATTTATTGCAGTGCAGACTGAGCCACCAGTGGCAATCATCATCTCCAATATTACAAATTTAGTTTGTTCGTGAAAATCAGCCTTAGAGAAATAATATTCGTTAATGCTGAAATCCTTTTCATCACGCGACAGTCCAATAAATGAAATTTTTGCAGTAGGCATCATAAATTGAAAAGCATCAAGCAATGCAAGCCCCGCTCGTAAAACAGGAACAAGCACTATGTCGCTTAATATTTCGCTGCCTGTATGCTTTTCAAGTGGTGTATCAATCTTCTTTTGATAAAGTGGCAATTCCGAAAAAGCCTCTATTGCAAGAAAATGCGAAATTACATTAGTTGAATACCTAAAATCAAAGTTGTTAGTGTTTTTGTTCCTTAAAATTGTCAGATGGTGCTCGATAATTGGATGTTTTAAAACCTTTATCATATATATTTTATTCCTCCTCTTCTTTCTCATCGTCCTTTGCTAAAACTTTTTCCAAATCAAGCAGTATTAAAAGTCTGCCTTCAAGCTTTGCGACCGATGTGATGAAATCCGAGCTTATGCCGCTTACCATTGGTGGTGGTGGCTCAAGCACACTACTACTAATTCGTAAAACTTCGCTTACACTATCGACAATGAATCCAACAATTTTATTTTCTTCTTCTACAACGACGATGCGTGTATCTTTTGTGTACGGTGTTTCTTTCAAGTTTAGCCTGCGTCGCATGTCGATAATTGGAATCACTTTACCTCTTAGATTGATAACACCAATAACGTAGTGCGGTGTGTTTGGCACACGTGTAATATCAACCATACGGATTATTTCTTGCACTTTGATAATATCTACGCCGAATTCTTCATCGGCTATTCTAAAACTTACCAATTGAAGCAATTCGTCAATTGCCTCGCTGGTTTGTTTTTGAATATTTTGAGTTTCATCAATCATATTACATCCTCTATAATTAAATTATAACATTTTTTGGCACTGTAAAGCTAAAGATTGTTCCTTTCCCAACCTCACTTTGTACAAAAAGTTTACCGTTAGCTTTTTCAATGTATTCTTTACATAGAATTAAACCTAAGCCACTTCCTTTTTCCCCATTTGTTCCTGGTGTAGATTTTATTCTTTCAATATGAAACAAGTTTTTAAGCACTTCATCTTCAATGCCAATACCATTATCTTTAACTGAAACAACCCAAAAATTATTATCATCTTTATATTCTTCTAATGAAATTGTTATTTCAGAATTTTCATAAGAATATTTAATTGCATTATTTAGTAAATTTCTCAATACAGTTTGAATTATAAATTCATCAAAATATGCTAAGGTGTTGCTTTGAACAAAATTGATAATCTTTATTTGTTTATTATCGGCATTTGGTTTAACTAATTGAATTGTATTTTCAATTAAGTAATATAAATCACTTATTTCAGGCTGATAAGTTATGCCTTCACGTTGTAGTCGAGCCCATTGCAACAAATTTTCGAGCAAATCGTAAGTATTTTTTGATGCATTGTAAGCAACATTAATAAGTTTCACTAAATCTTCAAGTTTTTCATTTTCAGTAATCATAAGTTTTAGAGTTTCCAATACAGTGCGAATACCCCCAATAGGGTTTCGCAAATCGTGAGCTAAAATTGAAATGAATTTGTCCTTAGTTAAGTTAGCTTCACGCAATCGTTCTTCTGATTGAACAAGCTTCTCGTTGAGTTCTTGTAGCTTATGAGCCTCTCTGATGATATCTTCATTTAATATTTTTAGTTCCAAGTTTGCTTGTTCAAGCTTTTTCAGTGTTTCTTGAAGTTCTTCTGTGCGTACTGCAACTTTTATCTCTAAGCTTTCGTTTAGTTCGAGGATTTTTTGCTGGTATTTTCTCTCTTGAGTAATGTCTATTATAAATAATACAAATTGATCTTCATTATCAGAGAATGATTTAACATAAATATTTGTGATAATTTCATTCTTGTGACAAAATTCCCATTCAAAAGTAACAGTTTGGTTAGCATTTTTGGTTTCGTTCAGAAATTTCAGGAATAATTCGCTCGATGGTATATTTGCTAATTGTTGGTGTTTTGATAAATCAATAATATTTTTATTTATTAGTTCTGATTTATCAATTTCAAAAAGTTCTGTGCAAGCCAGATTGCAATCAATTATCTTTAAATCCTGCAATATTAATATCCCAACTGGACTTGTCTCAAAAAGATTATTGTAACGAAGTCGTTGACTTATAATTTCTTGTGTTTGCTCTTCAATTTTTTCCAGATACTTATTTATCTCTTCAACAAGGAATTGAATTTCATCTTGAGTATTGATAATTAGTTTATTGTTTATTCCACTTGAAATATTATCAGTTATTTGCTTAACAGTATCCTCTATAGGTTTTGAAATACGTCGACTAAATATGCTTGAAACAATTATTCCACCTGTTAAAAGAAGTAATACCAGTAAGTACGAAGAGATTCTAATTAAATATACTGATTTGTAAACATCATCAGCATAACCTGTCGAAACAACAATCCAATTAAAAACTGGGACGTGTTCGAAAAATGCAATTTTTTGTAATGGTTTGGGTTCTTGTGGATTTTGCCATTTATATTCAACGTAGCCGCTTTTATTCTCGAGCATATATTTTACAAAGCTATTATCTTTACCACTCTCTTCAAATATGTTATAATATTTTGGCATAAATGGATGCAGTAAAGCTTTACCAGTAGAATCAAGTATGTAAACATAACCATTTTTAATTATCTTGAGTGATAAAACCATATCTCGAAAATCATCAATATTTACAAGTTCGTTAAACTCTTCTCGGTAACTTGATGCTGATATTATCCAATCGAGTGGCTCAAAATATGTCATATAGAGTGCTTTTGGACGCTCTACTTTTTCACCTGGATTTTTCCATTGATATTCTAAATAGCCTTCCTTAAATTGTGCTTGCTTTTGAACAAAATCATATTCGTAAAAACTTCTTTTTTCTAATTCTTTGTAACGATGAAACTCTAATATGCCTTTTGAATTAATTATATATGGATAACCTGAGGTGCCAATTTTTTGCTTTATTAAATAAGAACGCACCCTTTGATTAAACTCATCAAAACTTATTTCATTTTTTTTATATAGTTCGTAATAGTGAATAATGACTTCTTTATTTTTTTCTGCAATGGCTTTTAGGTGATTTCTTATGGCAATTGTTGCTGAATTGTGAATCATCGAAGTAACTAATTTAGTATATTTAGTAAGCTCATTCAAAGCACTTTTTTGAACATAAGGAACTTCGAATAGCTCTACTATGACTAATAAAAGAACTGATACTGGTATTGTTACAATCAAATAGCTTCTTAGGAGTCTAATTCTTAATGGTTTTTCTATATTTTTATATGGCAAATTCACAAATATAAGCTTCAATTAAATAATAAACTTCTAATATTTGATGTGTAATATAAATAAATATTTTATACCAAAAAAAATTTAGAAAAATTTTTAATTTCAAAGTAATGAAAAATTAATTATTATGTCGAAATATAATTTAGATAGGTTCATTTCAGCTCAAATTGGTGTCTTTGATAAAGCATTAAGCGAAATAAAATCTGGTAGGAAACAAACTCATTGGATATGGTTTATATTCCCTCAAATAAAAGGCTTAGGAATGAGCTACAATTCTCAGTTTTACGGTATAGAAAATTTAGAAGAAGCCAAAGAATATCTTAGCCATCCAATTCTTGGGAGACGTCTTGTTGAAATTTCAAAAGAATTGCTTAAACTTAACACAAACGACCCTGTAGCAATTTTCGGCGAAATAGATGCTATGAAATTGCACTCATCAATGACACTTTTCTCGCTTGTTAAAGAAGCGCCTGATGTATTTACGAAAGTCTTAAATAAGTTTTTCTCTGGTAAACTCGATGAGAAAACTTTAAAAATACTTAATCTTCAAAATAATCAAAATATTTAATGTTTAATAAACGTTTTAGTAGAGATTTTTCATAAATTTAGGTTGGTCAAAATGAGAAATATTGGTTTATTTATTGTTTCGTTCTTAATAATTATCAGCAATTTGCAAGCAGTTGAAGATAGCAAAATGTTACGCTATCCCAATACTTCAAAGACGGAAGTAACATTTAGTTATGCTGGAAATATTTGGGTGGCGCCTATTACCGGTGGCATTGCTCGCAAGCTTACAAGTTCGCCGGGGATAGAGATTTATCCAAGATTTTCTCCCGATGGCAAGCAAATCGCATTTGTTGGAGAATATGAAGGCAATCCTGATATTTACGTTATGCCTTCACTTGGTGGTCAGCCTAAAAGAATCACTTATTCACTCGATATGCCCGATGTTGCTGAACGCCAAGGTCCTGCTAAAATAATTATGCAATGGACACCCGACGGGAAAAATATACTATATCGCAGTCGTGAAGAAAGCTGGAATGTGCTCTCTGGTAAGCTTTATTTGGTACCAGCCGATGGCGGCATACCAAAAGATTTGCCTCTGGCTCGTTCTGGATTTGCAAGTCTCTCGCCCGATGGAGGACGAATCGCTATGAACAGAATCTTTCGTGAGTATCGCACTTGGAAACGTTATCGTGGTGGGCAAGCCGATGATATTTGGATTTATGATTTTAAAAATAAATCACTCGAAAATATTACCAATAATCCCGCTCAAGACATCATTCCTATGTGGGTTGGTAATAAAATCTATTTTCTTTCAGACCGAGACAAAGTAATGAACCTATTCTGCTATGATTTAAATACAAAACAGACGAAAAAAGTAACAAATTTCACTCAGTACGATGTGAAGTTCCCTTCTCTTGGTGCCGAACATATCGCTTTCGAGAATGCTGGTGAAATATATATTCTAAAGATAGAAAATGATTATCTCCAAAAACTCGATATATTTGTTTATGATGATAATAATGATTTCCGCCCCAGCTTTGTTGATGTTCGAAAATATATCACAAATGCAACTATTTCACCCGATGGTAAAGCAGCATTGTTTGTTGCAAGAGGTGATATATTCGTAGTTCCTTCAAAGAATGGCTATCCGAAAAATCTAACAAACACCAATGCCGTGCACGAACGCAATGCGCAATGGTCGCCTGACGGAAAATGGATTGCTTTCATTAGCGATGAAACAGGAGAAGACGAGATATATATTATGCGTCCAGATGGTTCTCAAAAGACACGCCTAACAAGCGATGGTGTAACCTATCGATGGGAGCTACTTTGGTCGCCTGATAGTAAAAAAATACTTAATTCCGATAAATTAATGCGTCTATTTTATGTTGATGTTGAAACCAAGAAAGTTACTTATATTACAAAATCAAAGATTTGGGAAATACGTGATTTCAGTTGGTCGCCCGATAGCCGTTGGATTGCTTATACTGATTTAATTAACAATTATACACCGATAGTTAATTTATACTCACTCGATGAAAATAAATCTTATCAAGTTACATCCGAATTTTTTGAATCAAATGGAGCAGTTTTCTCGCCCGATGGTAAATATCTTTATTTTATTTCCAAGCGTACTTTTAATCCTACTGTCGGTTCATTTGAATATAACTTTACATACAACAATCTTGAGAAAATTTACGGCTACGCTTTAAGCAAAAACACAAAAAATCCATTAATTAAGTTTGAAGATTACACAAAAGAAAAATCTGATACTTCCAAAACTGAAAAACCATCCAAAAAAACAACAAAAAAAATTGAAAAATCAATTCAGGAAAATATAAAAATTGATTTCGACGGGCTTTCGGATAGGATATTCGAGTTGCCGATACCAGCCGCTAATTATTCTTCTTTGATTACAAACAAAAATGAAATTTATTATTTAAGAAGAACAAACAATTCTTCTGCTCTCTATAAGTATGATTTTGAAAAACTCGAAGAAAGTAAAATCGGTGATTTTACGATGTTTGATATATCAAATGATTTTAAAAGCATATTATTTAAGATTAAGGATGAGTATTATATTGAAAAATTAAAAGAAGATTTAAAGCCAAAAGATGGCAAATTAGATTTATCTGATATGAAGATTTACATTGATAGAAAAAAAGAATGGGAGCAAATTTACAACGAAACTTGGCGTCAGATGCGCGATTTCTTCTATGATCCAAATATGCACGGTGTTGATTGGCTTGCAGTGAAAAAGAAATACGAAGTGTTACTACCACACATTTCTCACAGAGCAGATTTGACATATTTGCTCGGTGAAATGGTGGGCGAACTAAATGCTGGTCATGCATACGTTGGCGGTGGAGATATGCCAAAAGTTGAACCGCAAAATATTGGTTACCTTGGAGCAGACTATGAATTCGACGAAAAAACAGGTTTCTACCGCATCAAGAAAATTTATCAAGGACAAAATTGGAATGAAAGCAGACGTTCACCGCTTACAGAAACAGGTCTTGATATAAAAGAAGGTGATTGGTTGCTCGAAATCGATGGTGTACGGTTAAGCAAAGAGATGACACCAAATCGTGCTCTTGTTGGCAAAGCTGAAAAATTTGTTACTTTGCGTTACAATGGGCGTCCATCCTTAGAAAAATCTCAAACCGCTGTGGTCAAAACTCTTTCTCGCGAAACAGATTTACGATATTATAACTGGGTCGAACGAAACCGCAGTTTTGTCGATAGTGCAACTGGTGGGCGAGTAGGCTATGTCCATATCCCAGATATGATGCCTGATAATGGATTGAACGAGTTTGTGAAGTATTTTTATCCACAAGTTCGCAAAGAAGCATTAATAATTGATGATAGATTTAACGGTGGGGGAAATGTCTCCTCTCTTATTATAGAACGTTTACGTCGAATACTTGCAGTTGCTCGAAACACGCGAAATCAAGAAATGGTGTTTACAACTCCCAGCGCAGTGATGACAGGACCAATGGTTATGCTTATAAACGAGCAATCAATGAGCGATGGCGATCTGTTCCCATATCAATTTAAATTAATGGGATTGGGCAAATTAATCGGTAAGAGAACCTGGGGCGGTGTTATTGGTATTCGTGGGTCGCTACCTTTTCTCGATGGTGGGTACCTGAACAAACCTGAATTTGCTAATTTCGGGCGTGATGGCAATTGGATACTGGAGGGTGTTGGTATGGAACCAGATATCGAAATCGATAACAATCCAGGTCTCGAATACGAAGGTTACGATGCACAACTTTTAAAAGCAATAGAAGTGATTTTAGAAGAACTTAAAACCGACACTAAACCAAAAATTCCAAAGGTGCCAGAGTATCCTATTAAGAAATAAAATTTATAACACACGTGCCACATTTATAAATGTGGCACATTTTTTCTATTATCTTACATTGAAAATATTTGGATTAAATTTAATCGAGAAAAAAACTGCTAATGAAAAATTTTGCTAAATTTGGCTTTTATAAAGAATTTTAAGTCAAACTTAGATTTTTGGTTATTGTTAAATACAATTTATGTTTTGTATAGATTAAAATTATTATTAAATTTATAGCATTAAGTGAACTTAAAATTTTTTTAAGTTCTTTTTTTTACAAACGACAATGGTTAAGTTTTCATAAATTTTAAGGGGATGCTATGTCCAAAACCTTTACACGATTATTTATAATCGTGGCTCTCGCTATATTTAGTGCATCTTTGAATGCGCAGGTAATTGTAAGAAATGCACTTGATACTACAACCTACACATCATTAAAATCTGCCTTTGATGCAATTAATTCAGGTGCTTTTACAGGCAATATCGAAGTGCTGATTGACGACAATCTGGTTGAAACTGAAGCATCTGTGCTTAAAGCTTCTGGTGTTGGAAATGCTAATTACACATCAGTTGTAATATTCCCAACAAGTGAGTACACAATATCAGGTAGTATCGGTAATTACAAAGCAATCATAATCTTAGAAGATGCCGATAATGTTACGATTGATGGGCGAGTAAATCGCACAGGTAATGTTAATGGACTTACTATCCAGAATTTATCCACTTCTAATGCTGCTGGCATCTGGCTCCAGCGCACTTCAAGTGGAAATGGTGCTAATAATGTAACAATTCGTAATGTAAACGTTATCGGAGCTTCTGCAACAGCAAGTACCGTATTTGGTATTGCTTCGAGTTTATTTTCTACGACCTCATTTTCCACAAGTGGTTCAAATCATGGTACAAAAATATTGAATTGTAATGTTTACAGAGCATACTACGCTATTAGAATTTATGGAGCTTCTTCGCCGAGAGCTGTTGGAGTAGAAATTAGAAATAACAATATAGGCAATGATGCAAGAGCTGGTGATGGCTGTTATTATGGTTATTATACTTACTATACAGATAGTTTAGTATTAGATAATAACAAGTTTTCAATTAATACTACATCTGCATGCTATGCATATTATATTTGGCAGGTTACAAATTCTTCAATTACAAATAATATCATTGAAAATACTTCAACAGGATCGACATTTTATGGTTATTATTTTTCGAATTCCACGAATAATTTTGTTGAGAATTGTAATATAAGGAATTCATCAAGTACAGCATTTTATGGGTTTTATATAACATCCACCTCATCTGGAAATACTTTCAACAATTGTAATATTTCTAACTTTAATGCAAGTTCCACAACATATTGCTTTTATGTTTTAAGCACAAGTGCCAATAACACATTTAATAATTGCTCTGTAAGCAATATTACTTCCTCAGGTACATCAACAGTTGCTGCTGTTTACAATTCATCAGGTAACAATAATGATTACAATGGATGGAAAATAAATAATTTGCAAGGTGGAGGAAATATCTATGGAATGTATTTTGCTTCTGCTTCAAACTCAATTATTAGAAATAACGAAATAACAAATATACGCACAACTTCAACAAGCACAACAACTTCTGCTTATGGTATATACCTTTCTTCATCTTGTGATCAATCTCAAATTTATAACAACTCTATAGCTGGGATTTTTGATGCCGTTAATAAAACGTCTTTCCAATATATTCCCTCTGGAATAATGCTCTTCGGAAGTATAAATCACGTGATTTATAATAATTCGATAAATATTTATGGTAACAAAACTTCTGGCAATACTGCTCAAGGTTTTTCTGCTGCTATAGCTTTGAATACTTCGGTTACAGGATGTAACATTCGCAATAATTCATTTGTTAATACACAAACCAATTCTGTTGCAAACTCAAAATCATTTGCTATTTATTTTGCTGCTGACGCACCGTTTAATTCAGCAACAATTAACTACAACAATTATTATGTTGATGGCAGCAACGCCGTACTTGCTGGTATAGGAACAACCGATTTTATAAATTTAACAGCATTTAAAAACCGTGATACTCTAAAAAATATTAATTCCATAAGTACAAATCCAATTCATAATTCAAATTTAAATCTACGCCCATATTATGGTTCGCCACTTGTTGGAGCAGGAACTCCAATAGGTTTGGTTCAAACAGACCGCGACGGCAACCCGCGTTCAGTTACTACTCCAACAATTGGTGCATTTGAAAATGCCGGCGATTATGTTGCTCCTGAATTCGTTTACCAGCCAATTCAAAATACCACAAGTTTATCTAATATTACTTTGCTTGTTGGTATATCAGACAATACAGCCATTGATACAGTTAATAAACCACGTCTATATTACCGTAAAAAGACAAATTTGAATACATTTATCAGTAACAATAACCAATCTAATGGTTGGAAATATGTTGAGCCGATAAGTATTTCTGGCAATACTTATACTTTTGAAATAGATTATTCGAAAATCTATGGTGGGGTTTATCCCGGTTCAATGATAGAATATTTCATTATTGCCCAAGACGTTAACTCTACACCAAACGTTTCTGTAAGTAATGGTAAATTTGCAATTACTCCAACATCTGTAAATCTTACGATGCAGAATTTCCCAGTTACCGTTAATTCTAATTATGTTGTTGCTGCTCCAATTTCTGGTACTATCCAGGTTGGGCAGGGTCAAACTTATACTTCTCTTACAAAACCGGGCGGAGTATTTGATTTGTTAAAATTGAGTGTTTTAACTGGCGATTTGGATGTGCAAATTACCTCTGACCTTGAAGAAACTGGTGAAATCGCTCTTCCAGCTGTTACTTCACAGGGAGGTAGCTGGGCGATCAGAATATATCCAACAGGTAATTACACAATCACAGGGCAGAGTGCCAATGCAGTTATTCCAATAGAAGATGCTGATCGTGTAATCATTGATGGGCGTATTAATGCAACTGGTAGCACACCTGCTCTTACGATTATAAATAACACAGCTGGCGCAGTAATTTGGCTTTATCGCGGCGATGCTGTCTCTGCAAATGGTGCCAGATTTAATACCATCCGCTATTGTAATATTATTGGTGGAAATCCTACAACTGCTGGATATTACGGCATCGTAGTAAGTGGTAAAGCTTCATTAACAAGTGGTGCCGCTGGCAACAATGATATTACAATTGAATTCAACAACATTTATCGTGCATATTTTGGTGTTCGTGTCAATGGTGCCTCCGATGGTTATCTTACTGGTTTGAAAATTAAAAATAATAATTTTGGTAATGATTTGAACGATGGAGATGGACATTACTATAGCATTTATACCTATTATTGTGAAGCACCTGAAATAACTGATAATACTATTAAATCAAAATCATCCTCCGTTCATTACGGAATGTATGTTTATTATTGTAATAACGCAATAGTTGAAAGAAACAGTATTCAATCTCAAACTTCATCCACTTTTTATGGTTATTACATTGGCTATAACAACAATTCGCTTGTGAACGACAACGAAATTATTAATACCACATCCAGTACAATGTATGGTAATTACTTGTACTATTGTAACAATTCCACTTCAAGCAATAATCTTATACGAAACAATATTTCTTCATCATCGCAATACATAATTTATTCATATTATGGTTCTGCTAATACAATAATCAATAACAAAATATTAGATAATTCAGCTGGTTCATCAGTAGCTTATGGAGTTTATGTATATTATCATTCTAACGGAAATCTTAAAAATAATATAATTAAAAACTTATCGAGTGGTACAACAACCATAGGAATCTATCTATATAATTCCTCATCGAATATTACAAATGCCCTTGTTGAAGGTAACACAATTCAAAATATAGTTAGTTCTGGTGCTTCATCTTATACAGCTGGAATTGCCTCCTATTATGGTACTCAATCAAAATTATACAATAACGCTATAAGTGGTATCAGCAAAACTGTAGCAACAACTAATCCACTTTATATTCCAGCTGGTATTAATATAATTTATGGAACCGGTATCCAGATCTATCATAATACTGTTCATATTTCAGGAGATTTTTCGAATATAAACGGTGATTTGCATTCAGTTGCAATGCTAACAAACTATTCAAGTGTTGCTTCCCTCGATATTAGAAATAATACATTTACAAACAATGCTACCGGCAGTGATAATTCCAAACATTATGCAATTTGGATAAATGATGCTGCAAGTTTAACAGGTACAACCATCGATTTTAATAATTATTACACTAATAATCCAAACGGTTTAATTGGTAGAGTAGGCAGTAATGATATAACAACTTTAGCAGATTGGAAAGTGGCTACTGCTCAAGATATGAATTCTGTTTCATTGCAGCCTGTGTTCAACAATGATATCGACGTTATCCCATACACAAATATATTTATGGGGCTTGGCACTCCAATTGCAGCAGTACCGACTGATATGTTAGGTAATGCTCGCTCGACAACGGCTCCTGCACTCGGTGCCTTTGAAACCTTTGGCGATTATGTGCCACCGACAATCGATCTTACTTTGTTAAATCATACAACAACCACTGGCAACAGAACAACCACAGCTATAATAACTGATTTAAGTGGTGTTTCGACAGGTGCTTATGCACCTCGTATTTATTTCAAGAAGAAGACTAACGCTAATACTTATGTGGACAATACTCCCTCAACTAATGGCTGGAAATATACTATTGCAACTGGAACTGCACCGAACTTTTCCTTTACAATAAATACAGCTTTATTGCACGGTGGTGTTGCAATTGGTGATGAAATAGAATATTTCGTTGTAGCACAAGATAATTCCCCAGTCCATAAAGTTGCTATTTCAGATGGAGAATTTACAACTGAACCAACAAGTGTACAACTTGTTGCTGCTAATTTCCCAATAAAACGTCTATCTAATTCTTACAAAATAAAGCCATCTATTGCTGGTATCATTGAAGTGGGCGATGGCAAGCAATTCGCTAACTTAACTGGATCGAATGGTGCCTTTGCTTATTTGAATGAAAGAGTTCTTACAGGGGATCTCCATATCAAGCTTACATCTGATCTCATCGAACCAGGAACAATTCCATTACGTGAAGTGCCGTCAGATGGAACAACTCAATATACTATCTATATTTATCCTACAACAGAAATTTATATAGGTGAAGATGCTGCAAATGCTATTATCACATTTGATGATGCTGATAACGTTGTTTTCGATGGTCGTATTAATATGTCAGGAAACACAAATAGTGTTACAATCGAAAACAAACGTGCCTCACAAGCTATTATTTGGATTAGAAAAGGTTCTTCGCCTGGAAGCAATGGTGCAAATAACATCACTTTACGTAATTTAGAAATCATCGGTCCATCTGGTACTTCTACTTGCTACGGTATTGTTGTTGGTGGTAGTCCAACTTTAACTGGTAGTGGTGGCAATAGAAATGTCCAGATTCTTTATAATAACATTTATCGCGCATATTATTATGTACGTGTTTACTCAAATTCAGGCGATAAATCTGTTGGAACAAAAATTAAATTCAACAACTTCGGTAATAATTCTACTCCAGGCGATGGAACTTATTATGCCGTTTATTTATATTATACAGATAGCACAGAAGTTACTAATAATGTTTTCAAGATAAACACAACATCTTCACTTTACTCAATTTACGGTTATTATTCTGAAAATAGTTTCATTTATTCAAATAATTTTTCTAATTGCTCTATTGGATCTACATTCTATGGATTTTACTTATATTATGCACATAATTCAAACGTCATTAATAACACCTTTGAAAACAACAATTTCTTATCAACAGGTTACTTAATTTATCCATACTATGCTGATAATGTAAATGTAAGTAATAACTTCATACGTAATAATAATTTAAGTTCAGCATATTTCATTTATCCATATTATGGAAGTAATAACACAATCATTGGTAATGTAATTGAAAATAATACAAGTTCATATCACTATGGTATATACAATTATTACTCGACCTCACCAACAATTGAATCAAACATAACAAGAAATAACGTTTCGCTTAATTCATTCTATGGATTATATCTGTCCTCACCCGGTGCAGGTAACTTTAACAACAATGAAATAATTGATAACTCAGGTAATTCAACTACTTATGGTGTTTATTTATCTTCTGGTGGGAATAGCAATATTTCAGGTAATACAATTAGAAATCTCCTTGGCGGTTCAAGTACTTACGGTATTTATATTACATCTTCGGCAAACGTAAAAATTCTATCAAACAAAATCAACTTTATTCGCCAGATTGGTGGTACTACAACTTCTTATTGTGATGGTATTTACGTAGGCTCTTCTTGCAACAACACTGAAATTGTAAATAATCAAATTGCTGGTATTTATGATTTTATTAATAAAACTTCAAACTTATATATGCCTTCAGGTATAAGAATTCATGCCAGCGTTGGTCATAAAATTTATTTTAATTCCGTCAATCTTTATGGCAATACATATTCAACCAGCACAGCTGCCGGTGCTTCGACTGCTCTTATGATTTACACAAGTTCTACAAATAACGTTGACGTTCGAAATAATGTATTCGTAAATCAAATGACCGCACCTCAGGCTTCGAGCTACAAAGCATATAGTATATATATAACGAGTGCATCAAGTTTGACTAACTCTACATTCGATTACAACGATTACTATGTTGCCGGTCCAAATGGCAAGTTAGCATTCGTTACTCAAGATGTAGATACATTCCCAGCTTTACAAGCACTTATAGGACAAAATGTCAACTCAATAAGCATCAATCCTCTTTTCAACAATAATGAAACTCTAATTCCTGTTGACGGTAGTCCTCTTGTTGATGCGGCAAGTCCGATTGCTACTTATACAACTGACTTAATGGGTAATCCACGAGATACTTTGCCTAATATTGGTGCTTATGAAATAACAGGAGATTACGTTCCACCATCAATTTCTTTTGTCCCACTGCTAAATACGTCCGAAACAACGAATAGAACACTTCAAGCAACAATTTATGATTATAATGGAGTCAATAATACAAGTAATCCGCCTCGTCTGTATTATCGTAAAACCAATAATGCAAATACTTTCATAGATAACACACCTGCAACAGATGGCTGGAAGTTTTCTACAGGTGTTGGTTCAGGTAACAACTTTACATTTACAATTGATTACAACAGAGTGTTCGGTGGTGTTAGCCCAGGCGACCAAATTGAATACTTCATTGTTGCACAGGACAACTCACCAAATACATTGACTGGCGCTACAAGTGGGACATTCCCTACACCGCTTACAAGCACATTGCTCAATGCAAACAATTTCCCAGTAGAAAATGTACAACATTCATACATCATCTCGATACCATTTGCTGGGATAATTGAAGTTGGTCAAGGTAAACCATTTACAAGCTTAACTAATAGTGACGGTTTGTTCGCTGCTTTGAATAACGGTATCCTTGTCGGTAATTTGCAAATACGTATCACTTCAAACTTAACTGAAACAGGTACTGTCCCGCTTAAAAAGTTATTAACTGAAAACAATAATCCTTACACTGTGTCTATTTTTCCAACTGGTACTTATACAATTAGTGGTAATGCCACAACTTCTCTTATTACTTTTGATGGTGCAGAGCGCGTTACAGTTGACGGTAGAATTAACCGCACTGGTTCGACAAATGCATTGACTATACAAAATGGGCAAACTTCTGCTACTGTGATTAGAATGATAAACAGCGTTAAAAACATTACAATTCGCAATTGTAACATTATCGGTGCTGCTGCTACAAGTACTTGTTACGGTATCGTTGCAAGTGCTCCATCGAGTTTAACTACTGGTTCAGGTGGCAACGACAGCATCGCAATACTTTACAATAATATTTATCGAGCTTATTATGGTATCCGTCTTGCTGGGGTATCTGGCGAACCTATTCTTGGTACAAGAGTTATTGGAAATAAATTCGGTAATAACGGTATATCTGGTGATGGACATTATTATGCATTATATGTATCCTATGCCAATAATGCAATTATTGACAGCAATGATATCAATGTAAATTCATCATCTGCTTGTTACGCTCTCTATAATTACTATAACACTAGTAGCTCGGTTAAATACAACAGGATTAAATACACTGGCACAAGTTCATTTTATGCTATTTATACTTATTACTCTGATTTTTCAAATGTTAGCTACAACAGAATTGATAGTAGCTCATCATCATTAATTTATGCTCTTTACACATATTATCCGAAAAATGCAACTTTCATTGGTAATTCTATAAGCAATAATTCATCCACTTCTACAACCTACTATATTTATTCATACTATGCTACTGGTTGCACATTTGAAAACAACACTGTTCAAAATAACCTTTCAACCTCAACTCAGTATTTAGCCTATCTGTATTATGGTAACTCAACGACATTGCTGAATAACACATTCCGCAATAATACCAATACTGGCTCAAGCACTGTTTATGGAATTTATGTTTATTATCATCCTAATGCAGTTATAAATGGAAACGTAATAAGTGGGCTTACTGGCAATACAACACTTTCTGGTATTTACATTTATTCTGCTTCAACTTCCACGACATCAAATAATACTACTGTTAGAAATAATCTTATTGAGAATATAAATAGAACCGCTCAATCTTCAACTTCTTACGTAGCAGGTATTGCTATTGGTGGAAATGCTAATAATGCCAACATACACAATAATATTATTAGAAACATATACGACATTACCCCACAAACTTCAGCTACTTATATTCCTGCTGGCATCAGAATTAATGGAAGCACAGGACACACAATTGCATACAACACTGTTGATCTTTCAGGTAATCATACAGCAACATCCGCCACTATGTCTGCTGCATTTGTAATTGCTGTTGGCGATTTATCTGGCTGTACAATAAGGAACAACACATTTACAAATAGTATGACAGGTCCTGCTGGTAGTAAATCATACGCTGTATTCCACGATGGTACTGGTTTTACAGGTGGCGATCTTAACTACAATAACTACTTTGTGAGCGGTTCACAAGGTGTAATTGCGTACTTTAGTGGCGATTTGCCTGATCTTGCTACTTGGCGCAACCTCACATCAAAGGACGCCAATTCTATTTCAGCAAATCCGCAGTATGCAAATCCACAATACGGGGACTACCGTCCGCTTGTAGGTTCGCCATTGGTTGGTGCGGGATCCCCTGTTGCAGGCATAACAGTGGATTACCTTGGAGCGACACGTTCGGCGACAGCACCAACCATAGGTGCATACGAACAGCCAATTTTAATAGGTGTTCCAGTGCTAATTTCACCGAACAACGCAGCAG